>OLFU01002349.1_pt1 | contig 15221 bp, 13 predicted proteins | sample 1605161 | NCBI WGS metagenome assembly OLFU01 (sample SAMEA3888914, study PRJEB22519) | human gut metagenome | biome: human gut; feature: human-associated habitat; material: faeces | place: Denmark | collected 2011
GCTTCTTTCATAAGAAGCCCCAATACAGTACCTTGTATTATACCATAGCATCTTATCTTTGTGAATATTCATTTTCATCTAATCTCCTGTCAATGCACCTCATTCATAACCTAAAAAGCGCCGTATTGCTACGACGCTTTTGTCTTGCATAGAAGCTATTCTGTGAGATAACTGATACAGCTATGTGCTGCCACATTTCCTTCTCCCACTGCTTTTGTATACTGATACGGACGACCGGTGCAGTCTCCCGCTGCAAAACAGCCGGGCAGATTTGTTTTCTGGGTGCGATCCACTTTGATATGTCCATTCTCAATTTCTAATCCGGAAACAAGTTTGGAAGGCGCAATGGCATTGCGCAGACAGAAAATGCCGTCAAGCTCCAACACCTTTCCGCTTTTTAACACGAGACCGGTTACCCGGTCACTGCCCTTTATTTCCAACGGAAAGTCTTTCGAAATCGTAACATTCTCTTTTTTTATCTGACTGTCTGAAAACATTGGAAAATAAGTTACCTTTGCTGCCAGATCTGCCAGATATTCTACTTCATGCTCATATTTTGGATCATTACACAGTACTGCGATTTCCTTATCCTTGTAGAACATACCATCGCAGGTAGCGCAATAACTGACACCCCTGCCGAGTAACTCGTCTTCACCCTTCAGCAGTTTTGCTGTCATCACACCCATGGCAAGGATCAGTGTTTTTGCCTCGTAGACTTCATTGTCTGCCAGTACCATGTAATACGTTCCGACTGACATAACATTTGTCACTGTCTTTTCTGTAATATCCAGACCGGCGCTCTGTATGTGATCTGTAAAATGAGAAAACAATTCCTGTCCGGTCAGCTCCGGAAATCCCGGATAATTTGTAATTTTTTCTGCTTTCTGCACTTTATCACTCAGATTTTTGGAACCGAACCATACAAAACTTTTTTTGTAAGTTTTCAGGTTCAATGCTGCAGATAAGCCTGCCGGACCGGTTCCGATAATAATACAATCATACATGTTTGCGCTACCTCCGTAATTCTTTTTCTCAACTTAACCACATTTTTTTCTTCTGTAAATCACAGAAACCACAGTTCTTCTTTCGTCGTTGAAATCGATGCCGCACCTGCATCCAATGCAGCAATAATATCCTCTTTATCGGAAATCAGACCGCCTGCGATCACCGGAACGGACAGTGTTTCTGCCATCTGGCGGATAACCTTTGGCATAACACCGGGCATCAGTTCCACACAATCCGGACGAATCGCTTTTGTACATTTTTCCACATTCTCATAGGCTGCGGAATCAATAACAAAAAAACGGTGCACGGTGTATAGCCCAAGTTCTTTTCCACGGCGGATCTGTGGCTGTTTTGTGGAAATGATTCCATCCGCATTTGTTTCTTTTCGAATATAATCCACACTGATCTCACGACTGGAAAGTCCGTTCACCATGTGGACAAATGCAAGTTTCCCTGCGGATTTAACATGATCTACGATTTCTGAAATGGTGCAGACATCTCCGAATAAAATAAATACGATGCCACTCTCGGACTGACAGCAGCGTGCCAGTCCCTCCCTGTCTCTTGCCGCTGCGATCACCGGACAATCTTCCAACTGTTCCTGAAATGAATTCTGAAGCATGCGTTTCTCCTGTCTTCTTCCCTCTGACTGATACTAATGGCGATTTGTGTCCGCTACCATCTGTAAAAATGGGGCATCACACTTCCGACATTTTTACTGACGTTTTTCAATAATAAATAAATAACTTCCGTTTTTCTCCTGAATGCAGAATTCCTGCGCCAGACGGAACTGTGGATGCAGACGCAGCTGCTTTTTCACCAGACCCATCTCTCTGGAGAAAAAGATCATGCGGCCATCCTCTGTCAGTACCTCATCTGATTTTTCAAAAAATCTGCGGTACAACACATCCAGTTCCGGTTTTGTCAGATTGCCAGCCGGAAGATCTGTGACGATCTCGTCAAATTTATAGTCATGCACAAAATCAAAATAATCACGATTGATATAATTTATCTGCATTCCTGCAATTTTGCTGTTCACCCGTGCTTTTTCAACAGCCTCCCCGAAACTATCAATGCCATAAGCATTTCGTGCCGGCACCAGAAACCGGCGCTCGATCAGTAATGTTCCTACACCGCAGAACGGATCCAGAATCTGTGCATGCTCCTTCAGATACGGTTTTGCCAGTGCCAGCAGCCCTGCTGCCATAGTTGGTTTCATGCTGGCTGCCACATAATATCTGCGGTAGTCAAACCGGTGATCCGGCAGAGTATACAGCTTAAGCAGCGGTACAAATCCACCCTCACGGTTCTGCAGCAGACGAATTTCAACTTCATAGTGGGAAGTAGAATTGATCAGCTTTCGTGCAAAAGCCTTCTCAATGGCTGCTGCTGTCTGTCTGGAAAAACTGCTCCGCTCCTCAAGAGCCATTCCGCCGGACACACCGATCCGAAAATAGAACGGTGCTTCTCCCTTATGTGTCTCTGCAAGGATCTGCAGCAGATCCGAAGCTGCCAGCTGCGCTGCCAGGGTTTCCGGTTCAGAAGACAGGACATGTTTCTCTGTCTGTGTATGAATGACAAAAAGCAATTCCTGAAACGTACGGATCTTCATCGTATCTTCAAAATCAGATACTATGGTACGGACTCCGGATTTCAATATTTTTTTCTTTCCGGTCACTTGCTCTGCCAGCAGATCCCGAAATGCCGGCAATGTTAAAAGTAACACTTCACTGGAACGGTTCCATCCGTTAAACGTATGTTTTTTCACGCCTTTTTTCTGAAGGATCAGTTCCTGCAATGCATGCAATTCTGCCTGGGTATGCTTCTTTTCCTCTTCCGGAGCATCATATTCTGCCAGTTCCTGCAGCCGCTCTTCCAGCTGAGGCAGATACTCGCTGCAGTCAATCGCAGAAAGTGCCTGCACATAAGCTTCCCGGACAAACAATTTGTCCTCTTCATCATAAGCATCCATCAGCACATCCAACGCATCCTGACAATGTAATTCGCCGAGAATAGCTGCCGCATTTTTCCGCACCTTCGGGTCTTCATCCACCAGGCATTTCATAATTTCATCCAGACGGTTTCCGGTCATGGTGAGAAACACCTTTTTCTTTGCTTCATCTTTCAATTCTTTTTTCAGGGCAATCAGACTTGCTCTGCGGTCTGTCCCTTTTTTTATTTTTTCATAAAGTTCTCTCATCCATTTTCTCCCGTGTTTTGTGTTCCTGTATTGTTTTCTCCTGCCTGGATCGCTGTATCCACATCTGCCTTAAACTGCTGCCAGGCATCCTCATGCTCCACATAATACAGCGGGCAGAGTTTTCCGGTCACATCATAATGCCGGATCACTTGTTCTGACGTCAGTCCGAATTTGTTGCACAGCCATGCTGTCAGACGTATCACGGACTCATAGGTCTCCCGGTTAAAGGATCCGTCATCCTTTTCGTAACAACATTCAATGGACAGGGTATCACTGTTTCTGTCATTAGAAGCATAGGCAATCTCCGCCGTCGGTATACACTGCACGATTTCACCTTCCAGACCAACGATAAAATGCGCACTGGCTTTTGTCGTATGCGTATCTTTCAGATTTTCAAAGTAGTTCCGGTTTGCGATCGCTGTTGCTCCCGGATTGGCTGTATAATGGATCACGATACCGTTTACCTGTGTCAGAGCCGTCCCCGGTCGTGAGTACGGATTGACTGTCAGCAGTTCCACATCCAGATCCGGCCGGCTGCCATCAATGGCAGAAAGTCCTGACATCTGCTGTGCCGCATTCTGCGTCTTCTGATGCTGTGCCACACCGAAAATCACAAGAAGAATCACGATCAGCGTTCCCAATGCCATCCAGACCCTGGACAGATCATACCGCTTCTTTCTATTTTCTCGTTTCTTTTTCTTAGTGGTGCTTTTCTGTACCTTCTTATGTACTGCCATCGTCTCTGACTTCCTTCATCTGCCAAACTTCGCTCTATGTCAAACGATATCCCGTTTTATCAGTTGTTTTTAAAATAATTACGTGCTGTCTCTAGTGTCTGTGCCAGTTGTTCCTGCGTATGTGCCGCAGAGATAAACATTGCCTCAAACTGCGCCGGAGCCAGGTAAATGCCATGATTCTGCATATAATTGCAATAATCCGCATATGCCTTTGTATCTGACGTCTTGGCAGTCTCATAATCATATACTTCCTGTGTAGTACAGAACATACTTCCCAGAGAACAGATATGGTTTACCTGATATCCTCTGCCGCTCTCATCCACGATTTTCTGCAGTTCTACAAAGAAAGAATCGGCGGTTTTATTTAATTTTGTATATACTTCCGGATGTTCTTTTAAATAAGTCAGCTGTGCAATACCTGCTGCCATCGCCACCGGATTGCCGCTTAATGTTCCTGCCTGATATACAGCTCCCACCGGAGATACCATTTCCATGATTTCCCTGCGGCCACCGTAAGCACCTACCGGCATACCTGCACCGATGATTTTTCCAAAAGTGGTCAGATCCGGTGTCACACCAAAATGTCCCTGTGCTCCGTCTGCCTGCATACGGAATCCTGTAATTACTTCGTCAAAAATCAGCAGCGAACCATATTTGTCACAGATATCACGCAATCCCTGTAAAAATCCTGGTTTTGGCGGAACCGTACCCATATTTGCTCCCACCGGCTCCACAATGATCGCCGCAATCTGCTCACCATACCGGTCAAAACAGTCCTGCACGCTCTCCAGTGAGTTATAATCTGCTGTTACAGTATCCGCTGTGCAGCCGGCCGGAACGCCCAGAGAATCCGGAACACCTGCTGTCATGACACCGGATCCGGCTTTTACAAGCAACGCATCGGAATGTCCATGATAACAACCGTTAAATTTGATGATTTTGTCTCTGCGTGTAAATCCGCGAGCCACACGCACGGCACTCATCACAGCCTCCGTACCGGAGTTTACCATACGCACCATATCAATAGATGGAACCATACTGCAGACCAGCTTTGCCATATCTACTTCAATAGATGTCGCTGCACCGTAGCTTAATCCGCGTTTTGCATACTCCAGCACTGCATCCAGCACCAGCGGATGGTTATGTCCCAGGATCATCGGTCCCCAGGATCCGATAAAATCAATGTATTCGTTATCATCCTCATCCCACATCAGCGCTTTATCTGCTTTTTTGATAAAACGCGGTGTGGATCCGATCGATCCGAACGCACGGACCGGAGAATTAACGCCACCCGGAATATATTGTACGGCTTCTTTAAAAAGTGCTTCTGATTTTGTGATTGCCATTATCCGATTCTCCCTTCATCCATGCATTTTGCAAGTTCTTCTGCAAAATAAGTGATATAAATATCGGTGCCTGCGCGGAATGCAGATACTGCCATCTCACACATAATGGAAGTTTCATCGATGAAACCTGCTGCTGCAGTAGTTTTTACCATAGAATATTCTCCGCTGACACTGTACGCTGCCACCGGAATATCCGTCATATCCTTTACTTCACGGATCAGATCACCATAAGCCATGGCCGGTTTTACCATAACGATATCTGCGCCCTCCAGCACATCCTGATCCACTTCCTTTAACGCTTCTCTGCGGTTGTGATAATCCATCTGATATGTCTTACGGTCACCAAATGCCGGTGCGGACTCTGCTGCATCACGGAACGGTCCATAAAATGCAGATGCAAATTTTGCAGAATATGCCATGATCGGTGTATTGATATATCCGTTTTTATCCAGAATCTCACGGATTGCACCGACTCTGCCGTCCATCATATCGGAAGGTGCCCCCATATCTGCTCCCGCCTGTACCTGAGACAGCGCCGTCTTCTGCAACAGTTCCAATGTCTTATCATTGTCCACATCATGACCACAGAGCACACCGCAGTGACCATGGGACGTATACTCGCACATGCACACATCACCGATCATATACAGATCCGGGAACAGTTCTTTTGCTTTGCGGAAACCCTGCTGCACAATGCCATCCTGTGCATACGCACCGCTTCCCAGCTCATCCTTGTGATCCGGGATTCCAAAAAGCATGACACCGCCGATTCCTGCTTTACTCAACTGCTCCAGTTTTTCCTCCATACGATCCACACTGTAACGGTACTGTCCCATCATAGATGGGATCTCTTCCTTAATATTTGTTCCTTCTACAATAAACATCGGATAGATCAGAGAAGATTTATCCATTCTGGTCTCCCGAACCATTTTTCTTAAATTTGCACTTGTCCGCAATCTGCGGGGACGATTGATCATTTCCACTTTTATTTCCTCCTCATGCTCGCCTGTCTGTCATTCCTGTCCTACTGTTCTTCTATTACTGAAACAATGGCATCCACAGTCGCTTCTGCTGCCACACAGACATTGGTAAATCCAGCCTTTTCTGCTGCTTCTTTTGTCTGTGCACCAATGCAGACAGCCTGCAGACGGCTGATGTCCGCATCTGCCATCATTTTTCTGAAACCACGTACCGTAGAAGCACTGGTAAATACAATCATTGCTTCTTCTTTTGTCAGATCCGGCAGTTCCACCACCGGTGATTCCTTCTCTATGGTATCATAAATCGGCAAATCTGCAATCGTAACTTTTTTCTGTGCCGTAATTTCCCCGATCAGAGCCTGACTACCAAGTCTTGCCCGTGGAATCAGGATCCGGTCACCGTCTTTGCAGTCCGCTCCGACACACTTTCCAAGATGCACCGCATCATAAATCTCCGGCATCAGATCTGCCATCAGTCCGTAGTTCTGCAGACGGCTGGCTGTGCCGGCTCCGATTACCGCAATCTTTCCGGCACAAAACCGGCGGATATCCATCTTTTTTTCCCGCAGCAGTGCAAAAAAGCAGTCTACTCCGGAAGGTGATGTAAATACGAGATACTGATAGCTCTCCAGCTCCTCCAGGGCAGCTCCCTGCTCCGGCAGTTCCTCTGCCCGATATGGTGCAATGGAAATCGTCGGCAGTTCCAGCACTTCCGCACCCAGGCTGCGCAGACGCTGTGAAAGTTCTTCCTGACGTTCCCTCGGACGTGTCACAATGATCTTTTTGCCAGACAATGGCAGCTTTTCATACCATGCAAACTGATCCGCCAGTGCGCACACTTCTCCGATCACAATGATAGCCGGTGTCATCAGCGGATGTGCATGCAGTTCCTCCGGCAGTTTTTCCAGTGTGCTCACCAGCCTTGCCTGACGTGACGTGGTTCCCCGGCTCAGCAGTGCCGCCGGTGTATCTTTTGCTTTTCCGGCATGCATCAGTCCGTCACAGATATCCCCCAGGGCAGATACTCCCATTAAGAATACCAGTGTTCCCTCCAGTTTTGCCAGTGTGGCAAAATCCAGTTCCAGCGGTTCGTCTTTCTTTTTATGTCCTGTAATAATATGTACACTGGAAGCAAAATCCCGATGAGTAATCGGAATTCCGTTATATGCCGGCACTGCAATGGCAGATGTCACACCCGGAACCACCTCATATGGAATCCCATGCTCTGCCAGAAGGGTCAGTTCCTCCCCACCTCTGCCAAAAAGAAACGGATCCCCGCCTTTTAAACGCACGACCCGCTTTCCTTCCTGCGCCTTACGCAGTAACAGCCGGTTCATCTCCTCCTGTGGCATCGTATGATTGCCGGAACGCTTTCCCGCATCAATTTTTTCTGCTGTATCCGGCATCATCAGCAAAATGCTGTCACCCACCAACCGGTCATACACCACGACTTCTGCCTGTTCCAATACGCGTTTTGCTTTTACCGTCAGCAGTTCCGCATCTGACGGGCCGGCTCCTACCAGCCAGACTTTCCCCTGATTCATCTATTTTTCCTCCTGTTTCTGACATAATTCTTTCAGTCTGCGGGCCAGCATGATACCGAGATGTTCCGCCTCGGAAACCGGGGCTTCCTCTACCGCAGTCTCTGCTTTTCCACTGCACTCTTCATAATACAGTCCCCGCAATACTACGGTATCTCCTTTCACCACCGCATGCGCTGCAATAGGCGAGGAACAGCCTCCGTCCAGTTCCCGGATAAAGGCACGTTCACATACAGATGTCACATGGCTTTCCTCAGAACAGAAGCCACGCAGAAAACCGTAGTCTTCTCCTGCCCGGCCCTGCAGTGCCAGTACGCCCTGGCCGGCTGCCGGGATCATTTCCTCCACAGAAAAATACCGGCTGATACGTTGCTCCAATCCCAGCCGCTTCAGTCCGGCTGCTGCCAGAATCGTAGCCGCATACTCACCGGAATCTACTTTTGCCAGCCGTGTATACACATTTCCCCGGATCGGTGCAAAGATTGCCTCTGGATACATGGCCTGAAACTGCAGCATTCTTCGGCGGCTGGAACAGCCCACTGGTTTTGAAAAATCAAGTTCTGCGACTCCCTCCGGCAGTACCAGAACATCTCTTGGATCTTCCCGCTTCCATGCCTTTGCAAATATTAATCCATCTGCCGTTGTATCTGGCATGTCTTTCATAGAGTGTACTGCAAGATGAATCTTCTCTTCCAAAAGTTCTTCCTCAATTTCTTTTACAAATATGCCCTGCGTCCATCCATCAAAGCCGCATCCAGTTCCTTTACAAACAACCCTTTTCCACCGATCTGATCCAGATTCCGATCCAGGATCCTGTCTCCGGTCGTTTTCATTGTCACAAGTTCCGGTGTATATTCCGGACAGTTTTCTTTTATATAATCCATCACCATCTCGCTTTGTACCACAGCCAGACGGCTCTCCCTGCTTCCTACTCGAATGTTTTTCATGTTCCTGACTCCTGCTTCACTGTTTTTTTTCTTCACTGCCAGTTCTGCCTGCTGACATCTCTTTCCTCTGATATTCAGATTCTTTGCTGTCCTGCTTTTCAGCTCTGTCTATATTCCGGTTCTCAGTCCCCAGTGTTTCTCTGATCCTGGCACTGATCTCCCGTACGTTCCGGTGATCACTGTCATTTGATGTAACACCCACAACGATATTATCTTTCTCGATCAATGCCGGAAACCGGAAATCACACAACGTCTGATCGGATGCCACACTGACCCGGATACCATGCTTTTTACACTCCTCCCAGATGCTATGATCTGTCTTAGGACTATCCGTGGCGGCCAATACAATATCATAGCCAGTTGTCATACCCGGTGTAAATTTTTTCTGCTGCAGGCAGACATACTCCTGCCCATACTGCGCCTGCAGTGCCTGAAATTCTGCACGGATATCCGGTGCCACCACCGTAACCCTGGTTCCAAAACGCAGCAGTGCAGACGTCCTGCGCAATGCAATGATACCTGCACCCACCACCAGCACCCGATATTCCGAAATATCTACAAAAAATGGAAAATATCTCTGCTCCTTTTCCATCGGATCACTCCTTTTTCCACACCTGTCCCAATGCATCCAGACACTCACGCATCACATCGCTGTCTGCATGATCCCGCACGCCAAACAGCATCTTCTGGAACACTTTTGCAGCTGTCTGCTCCACCGCATCGGCCAGCTGATGACAGACTTCCGGTGCAAACTGCATCTCATGAAAGGTTTTTCCCATCCGCCAGCTGACATCCTGTGCCGCCATCGTTCCCAGTTCCCGTATCTCCGGAATCATATCTTTACACTCATACCAGGATACAAATTCTGCGACTTCCTCTTCCACCAGTTCCTTTGCTGCTTCAATCGAAGCACTCTGCTCCTCTGATACGCCGGTTCCGGTCTGAAAATCATCGATGTTATAGACTTCCGTCCGCGGAAGTTTTCCGATACACGGATCAATATCCCGAGGAACGGCCAGATCGATCAGCGTCAGTGCACCTGTCAGATTCAGTTCCTGTATTTTTTCTTTTTCCAGTGTCAGATTCGGACTGGACGTTGCTGATACTACATACCGGCACTCCGGTATTTTCTCATAACGCTCTCCGTAATGGATCCGTGCACATCCTTCCGGTATCTGCACCTGGCCGCTGCGATACTGTCGCACCGTTACCGTAACAAAAGCCCCCCGCTCCCGGAAGGCCCGGGCTGTCAGTCTGCCCATTTCGCCGTTTCCGATCACCAGACACTGTGTACCCCCGAAGGTATGCCCTTCCTGTTCCAACTGTGCAAGAGCTGCCGCAATCGCTGATGTATTCCCTCTCGGAATAGCTACCTGGGTCTTGATCTTCTTTCCAACAGTAACTGCCATGCGAAACAGCGTCTTTAATACGGTATCTGCCACATTACACAATCTTGCATATTCCAGTGCTTCCCGCACCTGTGTCAGAATCTGATCCTCCCCGATAATTCTGGATTTGAGTCCTCCGGTCAGCAAGAAGAGGTGACGTACTGCATCCTCCCCGCTCCGCCTGCAAAACAAATGCTGCAATTCATCCTGCGCTGTCTGCGGGATCTCCCGGATATGACAGAAAATCCGGTACAGATCAATATCCTCTTCTTTTTGCAGGGATACATACAACTCTGTCCGGTTACAGGTGGACAGCAACACGCAGCCACCCACGCCCTGCTGCCGGATGACTGCCTCCATCAATTCCTTCTGCTTTGCTTTTGTCAGTGAAAACAGCTCGCGTTCCGCAACGGTCGCCCTGCTGTGATCAATTCCCATCATCTGTATCTTTCTCATGGTTTCTTTGCACCTCTGCTACTGTCAAGATTATATAATAAGGCATTGCAGATGGCCGCTGCCACATTGCTTCCGCCTTTCCGGCCCCGTGCCACGATATAAGGCACATCCGTTTCCATGATTAATTCTTTTGCCTGCACCACATTCACAAAGCCTACCGGAACACCGATGATCAGCGCCGGTTTCAGTTTTCCCTCTGTGATCAGTTCATGCAGCCGGATCAGTGCTGTCGGTGCATTTCCCACTGCAAAGATCAACGGTCCATTCAGATTTGCCGCCTTGTCAATACTTGCCGCTGCTCTCGTACAGCCTTTCTCTTTTGCGATTGCTGCAACATCTTCGTCCGAAATAAAATTATATGCCTGGCCGCCCAGATTCTCCAGCGCCCGCTTATTGATCCCGGACCATGCCATTTTCGTATCCGTGATAATGGAGGCTCCCTGTTTCAGTGCATCTGTGGCACGCTCCAGTGCATCCTCTGAAAAAGTCAGTGTCTGCGCATAATCGAAATCCGCACTGGTATGAATCACTCTCTTTATAATATGTGCCTTATCTGCCGGCAGGGAAATCCCCATCTCTGCCAGCTCCTGTCCGATAATCTCCATACTCCGTTTCTCTATGTCCATTGGTTTTACATGTTCAAACTCCATGTTTTTCTCTCCTGCCTGTATCTATTTCAATCCGATTTGTCATTGTATCGATTTATACGCCTGCTTCCACGATCCGGTAGATTGCTTCCATATCCAGATACTGGCGCAGGATCGCTGCCATCTTGTCATATTGCTGTTCCTTATAGGCCGCATAATCAATCTGTGCCAGTCCTTCCGGATCAATCCCCTTGCGCTCTGCCAGTGCACGCACTACCGCATTTACCACATCCATGCTGTCAAAAATGCCATGGACATAGGTACCATAGACATTCTCTCCCATGGCACCCTCGGATTTTCGCTCCCAAACTGCAGGTTCTCCCTGCTGCCGGTTCGTATCATGAATCTCCGTCAATGTATCTGTACCCTCTTTTCCGATACTCTGTCCCATGTGGATTTCATATCCGCTAAAAGCCACACCGGAAAGTGCCTGTAAAATGCCATGCACATTGCTAAAAGTTCCATCCACTCGGGTTCTCGTTTTCTCTTCTGTAAAAACCGTGCGCATCGGAAGCAGTCCCATGCCACGCATGCTGCCGCCTTCTTCCACACCGTGCGGATCCTCCAGATATTCACCAAGCATCTGATAACCGCCACAGATGCCGAAAACCGGACAGCCGGAAGCATGTGCTTTGAGCACAGACGCTTCCACACCTGACTGACGCATCCAGGCCAGATCATGCATGGTATTCTTGGTACCCGGTATCAGAATGAGATCCGGATGGCCCAGCTGTGCCGCACGGGATATATAACGCACGGATACACCCGGAATACTTTCAAAAATATTGAAATCCGTAAAATTGGAAATCCGTGGAAGCCGGATCACTGCCAGATCAATCTGACCAATCTCCTTATGGTCACTCATGCGTTCACTGAGGCTGTCCTCATCTTCCACATCAATGTCCATGTATGGTGCCACACCTACCACAGGCTTGCTGCAAAGCTGCTCCAGCATCTCGATCCCCGGATCCAGAATGCTCTTATCTCCCCGGAATTTGTTAATCACCAGTCCTTTGACCAGCCGTTTTTCCTCTTCCTCCAGCAACATCATCGTGCCCGCCAGCTGTGCAAACACACCGCCACGGTCGATATCTCCCACCAGAAGCACCGGTGCATTCGCCATCTTTGCCATTCCCATATTGACGATATCATCATTTTTCAAATTAATCTCCGCCGGGGAGCCAGCTCCCTCCAGCACAATGATATCTGCCTGTTCTTCTAGGGCATGATACGCCTTCATAATATCCGGCACCAGCTGTTTTTTATATTTGAAATAGTCCCGGGCACTCATGGTGGAGAGTACCTCCCCATTGACGATCACCTGGGAACCAGTATCATTCGTCGGTTTTAATAAAATCGGATTCATGAGAACGGATGGCTCGATTCCTGCCGCCTCCGCCTGCATGACCTGTGCGCGTCCCATCTCCAGACCTTCTCTGGTAATAAAGGAATTCAGCGCCATATTCTGTGACTTAAAGGGTGCCACACGATACCCATCCTGCTTAAATATTCTGCACAGTCCTGCCGCCAGCAGGCTCTTGCCTGCATTTGACATGGTTCCCTGTACCATAATCGATTTTGCCATCCTGTTACCCCTCTCTCTGCTCCAATTCCTGCAATGCCTGCAAAAATGCCCGGTTATCTGCTTCTCCCCGCACTGCGATCCGGTAAAAACCTTCTGTCAGTCCATCATAATTGCCACAGTTGCGTACCATAAATCCGGCACGATACATCCGTGTATCAAATCCCGGTGCTGCCCGGAAAAAAATATAGTTTGCCGCCGAACCGTATACTTTCGCCCCCGCTGCCTCCAGACCTGCAAGCAGTAGTTTTTTCTGTTCGGTGATCATCTGTCTGCTCACCGCCACAAATTCCTGTTCTCTTGCAGCTGCGATTCCCGCAGCCTGAGCCGGAACCGATACATTCCAGGGCTGGGTCACCTGTTCCATCCGCCGGATCAGCTCCGTGTCACTGCAGATACCATACCCGAGCCGCAATCCGGCCATGCCATACATTTTTGTAAATGCCCGCAGCACAAACAGCTTCGGATTCTCTTTTACCCGCGGCAGCAGTGTATGCACACTGCCCTCTTCCAGAAAATCATGAAAACATTCATCCAGCAGCAGACAGGTGTCTGTTTTCTGACAATAGTCTGCCACCTGTTCCAGTACCTCCCGGTCAATCAGTTGTCCGGTGGGATTATTCGGATTGCACAGGCATACCATATCCGTATCCATCGGAATTTCATTCACAAAACGCTTCTGAAGACAGAATGCCTCATCTTCCTTTAAAAGGATCTCACTTATCTGGCATCCCACACTCTCCAGTGCCTGCCGGTACTCATAAAAAGAAGGAATCGGGAGCAGTGCTTTTTGCGGCTTTAATGCCAGCACCAGAGAAAAAATCACATCCGCTGCCCCGTTTCCGCAGAAAATCCATTCTGCAGGAACATTTTCTTTTTCTGCAATGGCCGCCTTCAGTTCCTCACACTGTGGATCCGGATAGCAGCCCGATGCATCAATAGCATCCTTTGCGGCCTGACGGACGGACTCCGGCATCCCCCGGAAATTAATATTTGCAGAATAATCCACCACTCCCTGATTGCGGTAAATATCTCCACCATGCTTATGCATTGGTCACACCTCTTTCTATTTCATCTGTGTTGTTTTTCTTTTTTACAGAAGCAACAACAGCAGGATTATTTTTATTCCATTGAATACGATCATGCCAAGCGCACTCGCCGCATACAGCAGCCGGTTTGCCCGGGCAATATCCGCAATCTCCACCGGACGGATCGGATCCCCGATGGTTGGTTTCTCATGTTTTTTTCCAAAATACCAGGCATCACCCGCCAGCTGGACCTGCAATGCCCCTGCCATGACAGATTCCGTCTGTGCTGAATTCGGACTGGCATGACACAGCCGGTCACGTTTAAAAATTTTCCAGGCATTTTTTCCATCCAGTTTTACCAGCGGTGCTGCCAGCACCATCAGGATACCTGAAATTCTGGACGGCAGAAAATTCATCACATCATCAAATTTTGCCGCTGCACGTCCAAAATACAAAAACTTGTCATTTTTATATCCTACCATAGAATCCATGGTATTCACAGCCTTATAAAAATAGCCCAGCACCGGACCACCGATAACCATATAAAACATCGGTGCCAGAATGCCATCCGATGTATTCTCTGCCACTGTTTCAACAGCAGCCTTTACCACACCGGTCTCCGTCAGTTCTTTCGTATCTCTGCCCACGATCATGGACACTGCATACCGTCCGGCTTCCAGACCTTCCTGTTCCAGTGCCTCTGCCACTTTCATACTCTCTGTCTTCAGCGATTTCGTCGCCAGAACCGTATAACACATATACACTTCCACTGCGAATCCCAGCCAGAACCAGAGACGATAACAAAGGAACAGAATTCCAAAAGGGATCGCCGTGGAAATCCCGGTCACCAGAATCACCAGCAAAACACCGCCTGCCAGATCTGCTCTTTCACTTCTGCCCCTGCGCAGTCTTTTCTCAAAAAATGAAATCAGATTCCCAACAAAACAGATGGGATGCCACATACCATGCGGATCTCCGATGCACAGATCCAGCACATAACCGGCCACCAGGGCCGCAATCGTTGTATAAATATACATTGTCTATTTTATGCGGGTTCCGATTCCACAGGTCACACGGTATACTGCCTCTGCCTGCTTTGCCAGTTCACAGCCTATCCGTCCGGTACGCTCCCGCCATGCACGTTCAAATGCATCCATGGGAACGACTCCGCAGCCCAGTTCATCACATACAATGATCTGATCCGGCTCCTGTGCCAGTTTCTCCCGCAACTCCTCTTCTATATTTTGCTCCGCTTTCACACAGTTTTTCACCCATTCATGAAACTGTGGAACTATGGTTCTTTCTCTTCCGGCTTTCTTTTCCTGCTCCCGAAGACTTTCTGCAAATTTCTCTTTTCCCTGATA
>OLFU01002357.1_pt1 | contig 15130 bp, 14 predicted proteins | sample 1605161 | NCBI WGS metagenome assembly OLFU01 (sample SAMEA3888914, study PRJEB22519) | human gut metagenome | biome: human gut; feature: human-associated habitat; material: faeces | place: Denmark | collected 2011
TTGCATGTGTTAAGCACGCCGCCAGCGTTCATCCTGAGCCAGGATCAAACTCTCAATAAAATGGTATTTAAATGACTTCAAAGAAGTCAATCAAATCGATCTTATTGAAGCGTTCCTTGCTTCAAAGAAAATAAAATTGACGTTGTTCCTACAAGCTCTTTTTCAAAGCTCTTAAAACAACCATCACCTTTTGGTGCTTCGTGTTTGTCACGTTGTTTAATTTACAAGGTACACGCTGCGTCCTGCAGCGGTTCTTAATGATATCACTTCGTTTTCCTTTTGTCAAGAACTTTTTTCAGAAGTTTTTCAACCTCTTTTCAAGTCCTCTCATCCGCCAGGCCCTTGAAGTTTTATCACCGGCTTTTGGCTCGGAGTGATTGGCCCCTCGCTCAAGCGCTTGCTTATACTACCAGACCCGGCGCGGTTTGTCAACACTTTTTTACGTCTTTTTCCCTTCTTTTTTACTTCTCTTCCTGTGTCCGTCAGGCACACACATCCTTCCGCAGAAAACTCTCTTGCAGAAAAACAGCAGTTATGATACCCTGATACATATATCTATATATAATATGTAGGAGGCCACACCCATGCCTATCAAAGTGCCAGACTCCCTGCCTGCCCGGGCCACGCTGGAGGGAGAAAATATCTTCGTCATGACAGAATACCGGGCCATGCACCAGGATATGCGCCCGCTGAACCTTTTAATTCTGAACCTGATGCCCACCAAGATCGTCACGGAGACTCAGCTGCTGCGCAAGCTGTCCAACTCCCCCCTCCAGGTCCAGGTGGAACTGCTGCACACCTCCAGCCATGTGTCTCAGAACACCGATGCCGACCATCTCTCCTCCTTCTATACGACATTTGATCAGATCAAAGACCGTAAGTACGACGGTATGATCATCACCGGTGCCCCCGTAGAAAACCTGGATTTCACTGACGTGGACTATTGGGACGAGCTGTGCCAGATCATGGAGTGGACCCGCACCCACGTCCACTCCACCTTGCATATCTGCTGGGGTGCTCAGGCCGGACTCTACTACCACTATAATATTCCCAAATACTCTCTGCCCTCCAAACTATTCGGCGTGTTCCCCCACACCCTGATCCGCAAGCAGTCCCCCCTCTTCCGGGGCTTTGACGACGTGTTCTACGTCCCCCACTCCCGCTACACCACCAACCATCTGGAGGACATTCTGGCCCAGCCCGAGCTGGAACTGCTGGCTGTGTCCGAGGAGGCCGGGGTCTTTGCGGTGAAAAGCGAGGACAACCGCCGTTTCTTCATCACCGGACACCCGGAGTATGACCCGGACACCCTGGCCAACGAGTATTTCCGGGACCTGAACAAGGGGCAAGCCCAGAAGCTGCCCGCCCACTACTTCCCCAACGACGACCCCACCCAGACCCCCGTGGTCCGCTGGCGCTCCGCCGCCCAGCTGTTTTATACCAACTGGCTGAACTATTACGTCTATCAGACCACCCCTTACGACATCACCAAGATTTAACCCACCCCCCGTCCAGGCCGCGCCCGGGCGGGGCTTTTCCTGCAATATAGCAAAACACCCGGCTTGACATATAGTTTTTTAGTTATGTCCCTCTTGAAAAATAGCGATTTTAAAAAGAAAATACTAAATTTTTATCGTTTTCCCCTTGATTTCAGCGTGAGAAGCAGTTATACTAATGCACAAGAGAAAAGCCCCGCACAGCGGCTATTCCCATCCTTTGCATTGAGATACTTCGTTCCATTATCTTACATATCTAGGGGGAATCAGTTATGAAAGTTGCGATCTTCGGTGCCGGTACCATGGGCAGCGGCATTGCTCAGGTCTTTGCGGCCAAGGGACACACCGCCCTGATGTACGCCAGCAGCACCGCTTCGGCTCAGCGCCACAAGGACAACCTGTCCAAGTCCCTGCAGAAGCGCGTGGACAAGGGCAAGATGACCCAGGAGGTCAAGGACGCCCTGATGGCCAACATCCTGGTGGAAGAGGTAGACGCTGCGGCAGATGCTGACCTGGTCATCGAGTGCGTGAAGGAGGATATGTCCACCAAGCGCGCCCTGCTCAAGCAGCTGGACCCCATCTGCAAGGACGGTGTCATCTTCGCCTCCAACACCTCCTCCCTGTCCATCACCGAGATGGGCCAGGGGCTGAAACACCCCGTTATCGGGATGCACTTCTTCAACCCCGTGCCCACCATGAAGCTGGTGGAGATCATCCGGGGCATCAACACCACCCCCGAGGTATTCAAGTTCATCCAGAATCTGGCCGTCGAGTTGGGGAAAGACCCCGTGGAGGTGGAGGAGTCCCCCGGTTTCGTGGTGAACAAGCTGCTGATCCCCATGATCAACGATGCCATCGCCCTGGTCGAGACCCACGCCGCCACCGTGGAGGACATCGACAAGTCCATGCAGCTGGGTGCCAACCACCCCATGGGCCCCCTGGCCCTGGGCGACTTCATCGGCCTGGATGTCTGTCTGGCCATCATGGAGACCCTGTACAGCGAGTTTGGCGACTCCAAGTACCGTCCCACTTATCTGCTGAAAAAGATGGTCCGCGGCGGCCGTCTGGGCAGAAAAACGGGCCGTGGCTTCTACGACTATACCAAATAAGCCTTATAAGCCTTCGGCACATTTTCACATCACCTCAGCCCCGGTATTCTGTGAATATCGGGGCTTTTTTCTGTGTTCCCGCCTTTTTTCGGCCACTTACCTCTGTTCTCCGTCATTTCCCCCGTTGCAAAACGTCAAAATTTCGTCAAAAATAGTGAACATTACCAAGGCTCTTTCTCTTGCAATGCCTGGGGTTTGGTGCTATAATTCACACAGTCAAAATCCTGCGAAAGCAGACCATGCTCGATAAACTCCGCAACGATGGGTCAAACTACCCGTGTTGCGATTTTTTCGGGGTCGGATTGTTAAAATTATAACAAATGGCAGCCGACTTGCATGGTAAACGTCCCTGTATCGTCTGCCCGCTGTCTGCTCACTCGATCATTCCCTTGTAGAGAACGCAGGCCGTGGGCTTCCCGATGATCCCCAAGTAAAAAATTAGGAGGACTGAAAAATGGATTTTCATCTGACTAGAGAGCAAGAGATGGTCCGCAAGATGTACCGCGAGTTTGCCGAGACCGAAGTCAAGCCCCTGGCCGAGGAGCTGGACGAGGAGGAGCGCTTCCCCATGGAGACCGTGGAGAAGATGGCCAAGCTCGGTATGATGGGCATCTACTTCCCCAAGCAGTACGGCGGCGCCGGCGGCGATGTGCTGTCCTATGCCATGTGCGTTGAGGAGCTGGCCAAGGTCTGCGGCACCACCGCCGTCGTGGTCTCCGCCCACACCTCCCTGTGCTGCGCCCCCATCTTCGAGCACGGCACCGAGGAGCAGAAAATGAAGTACCTGCCCGACCTGCTGTCCGGCAAGAAGATCGGCGCTTTCGGCCTGACCGAGCCCAACGCCGGTACCGATGCCTCCGGCCAGCAGACCACCGCCGTGCTGGACGAGTCCGGCGAGAACTATATCCTCAACGGCTCCAAGTGCTTCATCACCAACGGTAACGTGGCCTCCACCTTCGTGGTCTTCGCCATGACCGACCCCAAGCTGGGCAACCACGGCATCTCCGCTTTCATTGTGGAGAAGGACTTCCCCGGCTTCTCCGTGGGCAAGCACGAGAAGAAGATGGGCATCCGCGGCTCTTCCACCTGTGACCTGATCTTCGAGGACTGCATCGTGCCCAAGGAGAACCTGCTGGGCAAAGAGGGCCAGGGCTTCAAGATCGCCATGATGACCCTGGACGGCGGCCGTATCGGCATCGCCTCCCAGGCTCTGGGCCTGGGCGAGGGCGCTGTGAACGAGGCCATCAAGTACACCCAGGAGCGCGTGCAGTTCAAGAAGCGCCTGTCCCAGTTCCAGAACACCCAGTTCCAGCTGGCCGACATGCACACCCGGATGCAGGCCGCTCAGTTCCTGGTCTACTCCGCTGCTATGAAGAAGCAGAATCACGAGCCCTACTCCATGGACGCCGCTATGGCCAAGCTGTTCGCGGCTGAGGCCGCCTCCGACGTGACCCGCCGCGCCGTTCAGCTGTTCGGCGGCTACGGCTACACCCGTGAGTACCCCGTGGAGCGCATGATGCGCGATGCCAAGATCACCGAGATCTACGAGGGCACTTCCGAGGTCCAGCGTATGGTCATCGCCAATCACCTGGGTGTGAAATAAGTTAGGAGGCAGATTGAAATGAAAATCATTGTTTGTGTCAAGCAGGTCCCTGATACCTCCGGTAAGGTGGCCGTCAATCCCGATGGCACCCTGAATCGTGCCTCCATGGCCACCATCACCAACCCCGATGACCTGAACGCCGTCGAGGCCGCCCTGACCCTGAAGGAGCAGACCGGCGCCGAGGTGGTCGTGGTCTCCATGGGCCCCCCTCCTGCCGAGGGTATGCTGCGTGAGATCCAGGCCCGCGGCGTGGACCGCGCCGTGCTGGTCTCCGGCCGCGAGTTCGGCGGTTCCGACACCTATGCCACCTCCCAGATCCTGGCCGCTGCCATCAACAAGATCGGCGTGGAGAAGGAAGACATCGTGATGTGCGGCCGTCAGGCCATCGACGGCGACACCGCCCAGGTCGGCCCCCAGATCGCCGAGAAGCTGGGCCTGCCCCAGGTCTCCTATGCCGCCGACATCCAGAAGGACGGCGACACCCTGACCATCAAGCGCATGCTGGAGGACGGCTATATGACCATCAAGGTCAAGACTCCCTGCCTGGTCACCTGCATCAAGGAGCTCAACCAGCCCCGCTATATGAGCGTCGACGGTATCTTTGAGTGCTATTCCAAGCCCTATGAGGTGTTTGACTACAACACCCTGAAGGACGATCCCCTCATCGATCCCACCACCATCGGCCTGAAGGGCTCCCCCACCAACATCTTCAAGTCCTTCACTCCCCCTCAGAAGGGCGTGGGCATGATGCTGGAGGGCGCTGACCGGGCCACCTGCGACAAGCTGGCCGGCATGCTGGCCGCCAAGCACCTGATCTGATAGAAGGGAGATTGAAGAATATGTCTAGCTATAACAGTGCCGCGATCGAGGAGTTCAAGGGCGGCGTTTGGGTATTCTGCGAGCAGCGCCAGGGCACCATGATGTCCACCTCCTTCGAGCTGATCTCCGAGGGCCGCAAGCTGGCTGACGAGCTGGGCTCCAAGCTGTACGGCGTTCTGCTGGGCGACAACGTGGAAGGTCTGGCCAAGGAGCTGGGCGGCTACGGCGCTGACGGCGTCTATGTCTGCCAGGACGCCCTGCTGAAGGACTACACCACCGGCGGCTACACCAAGGCCATCTGCGACCTGGTCCACGAGTACAAGCCCGAGGTCCTGCTCATCGGTGCCACCAACATCGGCCGTGACCTGGGCCCCCGTCTGGCTGCCCGTCTGCACACCGGTCTGTGCGCCGACTGCACCCACCTGGACATCGACGTGCCCAAGTACAAGGACTTCCTGCGCGCCTCCTCCACCCTGGCTCCCGCTGCCATCGACAGCATCAAGGAGGGTGACCGCAACCTGAAGATGACCCGTCCCGCCTTTGGCGGCCACCTGATGGCCACCATCATCTGCCCCCGCTTCCGTCCCGCCATGGCCACCGTGCGTCCCGGCGTGATGAAGAAGGCCGCCTTTGACCAGGCCAAGGCCGATGCCTGCGAGATCATCAAGCCCAACTTCACCCTCACTGCCGACGACGTGCAGACCGAGGTCGTGGAGGTCGTGAAGGCCGCCAAGAAGATGGTCGACCTGATCGGTGCCGACGTGGTCGTCTCCGTGGGCCGCGGCATCTCCAAGGACGTGGAGACCGGCATCAAGCTGGCCGAGGAGCTGGCCGAGGTCCTGGGCGGCGTTGTGGGTGCCTCCCGTGCCGTGGTGGACTCCGGCTGGATGTCCGCCGACCACCAGGTGGGCCAGACCGGCAAGACCGTTCACCCCAAGATCTATGTCGCTCTGGGCATCTCCGGTGCCATCCAGCACAAGGCTGGTATGCAGGACTCTGAGTGCATCATCGCCGTGAACAAGAACGAGACCGCCCCCATCTTCGAGATCGCCGACTACGGCATCTGCGGCGATCTGTTCAAGGTCGTGCCCCAGCTCATCGAGGCCATCAAGGCCGCCCAGGCTGCCAAATAAGCAGCTTCTCGACAAGAGCGTTCAGCCCCGCTTTCCGATTTGGAAAGCGGGGCTTTTTCACGCCTATTTTGAGCCAGCCCCCACACCGTAGGGGCGGATGTCCCCATCCGCCCGAACGATGACCATCCTGCCTAAACGGGCCGCTGGGGACAGCGGCCCCTACACCAGTTCACCCCTCCCCTCTCCCCCGCATAATCTGGAGCAGTACGAATGTGGGAGGTCCGCTATGAACCATGAACTGAATTTTTGGGTGGTAGGGGGCGACATGCGCCAGCTACGCCTGGCCCAGCTGCTCTCCCAGGACGGCCACACCGTCCACGTTTACGCCCTGGATGCCGGGGGCGAACTCCTCTCCGGTCTCATTCAGGAGGACCACCTGGGCAGCATCGCCCGGGCCGACTGTGTGGTGCTGCCCCTGACAGTGAGCCTGGAGGGAGGGCTGCTCAACGCCCCCCTGTCGGTGGCCGAGCACCCCCTGGCCCCGATCTTAGACCGTCTCTCCCCCCGGCAATTCCTCTGCGGCGGACGAGTAGACCCGGACACTCGCGCCCTGGCTCAGGCCCGGGGCCTGACCATCCACGACTACTTCGCCCGGGAGGAGCTGGCGGTGGCCAATGCAGTACCCACGGCGGAGGGGGCGGTGCAGCTGGCCATGGAGCACCTGCCCATTACCATCCACGGCTCCCGGGTGCTGGTACTGGGCTTTGGCCGGGTGGGCCGCATCACCGCCCAGCGCTTCGGGGCCCTGGGGGCCCGGGTGAGTGTGGCCGCCCGGAAGTTTGACCAGCTGGCCTGGGCCCAGGCCATGGGCTTTGACCCCCAGCCCCTCAACCACCTGGCAGGATGGCTGTGCGGCTATGACCTGGTGGTGAACACCATCCCCGCCCCCGTCCTCACCCGGCGGGAGCTGGAGGACTTAAAGCCCGGCTGTCTCATTCTGGACCTGGCCTCCAAGCCCGGAGGCGTGGATCAGCGGGCGGCGGGGGAACTGGGACTGACTGTCATCTGGGCCCTGGCCCTGCCGGGAAAGGTGGCCCCCGTCACCGCCGGGGCGGCCATCCAGACCGCCATCTATAACATGCTCCAGGAACTGGGGCGATAGGCTCCGCAAGTCACACGGTTTGAAAGGAAGGGATATTCTTGGAGGAAAAGACAGTCGGCTTTGCCATGTGCGGCTCCTTCTGCACCCACGCCCGGGCCATGGCCGCCCTGGAGCAGGTGCGCGCCCGATGGAGAAACGTGATCCCCATCGTCTCAGAGTGTACTGCCGCCACCGACACCCGCTTCGGAAACGCCCATGACCTGATGCGGGAGATGGAACGCATCTGCGACCACCGGGTCATCGCCACGGTGAAAGCTGCCGAACCCATCGGCCCTCAAAAGCTGCTGGACCTGCTCATCCTCTGCCCCTGCACGGGCAACACCCTGGGCAAGCTGGCCGCCGGGGTCACCGACTCCAGCGTGACCATGGCCGCCAAGGCCCATCTGCGCAACGGCCGTCCCCTGCTCATCGCCCCCTCCACCAACGACGGGCTCTCCGCCTCCGCCGCCGCCATCGGGGCCCTGCTGGCCCGAAAATACATCTACTTCGTCCCCTTCGGCCAGGACGATCCCCTGCACAAGCCCACCTCCCTGGTGGCCGACTTCACCCTGGTCCCCGCCGCCGCCCAGGCGGCCCTGGAGGGATATCAGCTCCAGCCCCTGCTGGTCACGCCATAAGCGCAAAAGGGCGGCTCCCCGAATTGGGGAGCCGCCCACGCTCTGTTTTGTCCGCTTACATGCCCGTCTTTCTCCCGAAGAGGTGTCCGCCGAAGCAGCCCAGCAGATCCAGCAGGAAATAGATCGCACTGGTCACAGCCATAGCCACGATGGGGGCGATCACCACGAGGAGGAACATCAAACTCATCCTTGCATAAAATACGTTTCCCAGCAGCACTAACATCTCCTGCTCCTTTCTCCGGTATTGTTGGTTTTGACAACTTCTGTTGAAGTTCTCTTTTCTTCCTTGTCTATATTATATATCTTATTTTCATTTTAGCCAGTATTTTTAACGTTTTCTTAATATTTTAAAGACAGCGCTTTATATTATAAAGTCAGACCCGCTGTAAACGAAGCTCAGTGCGCAAAAAAGCGCCGCGCTCTTCCATTCTCAGGAAGAACGCGGCGTTTGCCGTGTCTGTTTATTTCTTTTTTATGTGCTTGTCGAAAAAGCCCTTCAGACCGGACTCCTCCTCTGCCGCACCCACGGCCTCGCCCATGGCCGCGCCGAAGGCCCGCAGGGCCTCCTTCTGCTCGGCATTCAGGTTCACAGGCACCTTCACCTTCACGGTGACGTACTGGTCGCCCCGGCCACGGCCCTGGAGGGTGGGGATACCCTTGCCCTTCAGGCGGAAGGTGGTCCCGGGCTGGGTCCCGGCGGGCAGGTTCCACTTCACCTTGCCGTCAATGGTGGGGATCTCCAGTTCCGCGCCCATGGCCGCCTGGTAGAAGGACACCGTCTGCTCATACAGCACGGTACTCCCATCCCGCTGGAAGATGGGGCTGGGCTTGATGCGGATGCCCACGATCAAATCGCCGGAGGGACCGCCGTTCTTACCCGCATTGCCCTGGCCCCGGACGGAGATCGCCTGGCCCTCGTTGATGCCGGCGGGGATGTTCACCTCGATGCGGCGCTTCTTGCGTGTCACGCCTGCGCCGCCGCAGCTCTTGCAGGGGCTGTGGATGATCTTACCCGTGCCCCGGCACCGCTGGCAGGGGGCCGTGCTGGTAAAGGCAAAGCCGCCGCCGCCCCGCTGGATGCGTACCACACCGGCACCCCGGCAGTCGGGGCACACCTCCGCCGTGGTCCCGGGCTGACAGCCGGAGCCGTGGCAGTCCTGGCACTCCTCCGTGCGGCTAAGCTCGATCTCCTTCTTGCAGCCAAAGGCGGCCTCCTCAAAGGAGATGGTCAGGTTGGCCCGCAGGCTCTCCCCCCGCTGGGGGGCGCTGGCCCGCTGCTGGCCGCCGAAGCCGCCGCCGCCGAAGCCACCGCCGAAGAAGGACCCGAACAGGTCGCCCAGGTCGATGTCTCCCATATCGAACCCACCGCCGCCATAGCCGCCGGCGCCAAAGTTGGGGTCCACCCCCGCATGGCCGAACTGGTCATACTTGGCCCGCTTGTCCTTGTCGGACAGGACCTCATAGGCCTCGTTCACCTCTTTGAACTTGGCCTCGGCCTCCTTGTCCCCGGGGTTCATGTCCGGGTGATATTTCTTGGCCAGCTTGCGGTAGGCCTTCTTTAACTCCTCGTCCGTGGCCGTTTTGCTCACGCCCAGGACCTCATAAAAATCTCGTTTCTGTTCTGCCATATCTCTTCACCTTCTGTATCAGGAGGGACGAAAACGGCGGACGCCTGTGCGTTCCCTCGCCGCGTTCCCCACGGCGGAGCGACCTTATGCGCCCGCCTGAACGCCCCGAGTGGGGCGGAAGGATACCTCCCGCCCCACCGAAGCAATATTGTTGTGTTCGGCGCTCCAGAGGGTCTTATTTCCTCCAGAGGCTTACTTCTTGTTGTTGTTGTCGTCGTCCACGACCTCATAGTCGGCATCCACCACGTCGGGGCCGGCAGAAGTGCCGCCCTGCTGGGCCTGGCCGCCCATGTCGGGGCCGGGCTGACCGGCCTGGCCGCCCTGCTGGCCATACAGCTTTTCGCTCACGGCGTAGAAAGCCTTCGTCAGCTCCTCGGTGGCGTTCTTGATGGTCTGGGTGTCGGTGCCCTTCAGGGTCTCCTTCAGCTTGCCCAGGGCGCTCTCCACGCTGGCCTTGTCGCCCGCGGGGATCTTGTCGCCCATCTCCTCCAGGGTCTTCTCGGTCTGATAGACCATCTGGTCGCCCTGGTTGCGGATGTCCACCTCTTCCTTGCGCTTGGCATCCTCGGCGGCGAACTGCTCGGCCTCCTTCACGGCCTTGTCGATGTCGTCCTTGGACATGTTGGTGGAGGAGGTGATGGTGATGTGCTGCTCCTTGCCGGTGCCCAGGTCCTTGGCGGACACGTTCACGATGCCGTTGGCATCGATGTCGAAGGTGACCTCGATCTGAGGCACGCCCCGGCGGGCGGGAGCGATGCCGTCCAGGTTGAAGCGGCCCAGGGTCTTGTTGTACTGAGCCATCTCACGCTCGCCCTGGAGCACGTGGACCTCCACGGAGGTCTGGTTGTCGGCGGCGGTGGTGAAGGTCTGGCTCTTCTTCACGGGGATGGTGGTGTTGCGGTCGATGAGCTTGGTCATCACGCCGCCCATGGTCTCGATGCCCAGGGACAGGGGGGTGACATCCAGCAGCAGCAGGTCCTTCACGTCTCCGGTGAACACGCCGCCCTGAAGGGCAGCGCCCATAGCCACGCACTCGTCGGGGTTGATGCCCTTAAAGCCCTCCTTGCCGGTGAGCTTCTTCACCATGTCCTGCACGGCGGGGATACGGCTGGAGCCGCCCACCATCAGGACCTTGTGGATGTCATTACCGGTGAGACCAGCGTCGCCCAGAGCCTGACGGACGGGGCCGGCGGTAGCCTCCACCAGATGCGCGGTCAGCTCGTTGAACTTGGCCCGGGTCAGGGTCAGGTCCAGATGCTTGGGGCCGGTGGCGTCCGCAGTGATATAGGGCAGATTGATGTTGGAGGTGGTCACGCCGGACAGCTCGATCTTGGCCTTCTCAGCAGCCTCCTTCAGACGCTGCATGGCAACCTTGTCGCCGGAGAGGTCCACATTGTCGGTGCGCTTGAACTCGCTGACCATCCACTTCATAATGCACTCGTCGAAGTCATCGCCGCCCAGACGGTTGTTGCCTGCGGTGGCCAGAACCTCGATAACGCCGTCATCAATGTCCAGAATGGACACGTCGAAGGTACCGCCGCCCAGGTCATAGACCATGATCTTCTGGGACTGCTCCTTATCCACGCCGTAGGCAAGAGCGGCTGCGGTAGGCTCGTTGATGATACGCTTCACGTCCAGACCGGCGATCTTGCCGGCGTCCTTGGTGGCCTGACGCTGGGCGTCGGTAAAGTAAGCGGGAACGGTGATGACAGCCTCGGAAACGGTCTGGCCCAGATAGGCCTCAGCGTCGCTCTTGAGCTTCTGCAGGATCATGGCGCTGATCTCCTGAGGGGTGTAGGCCTTGCCGTCCACGTTCACCTTGTAATCGCTGCCCATTTCACGCTTGATGGAAGAAATGGTGCGTTCGGGGTTGGTGATGGCCTGACGCTTTGCCACCTGGCCCACCATACGCTCGCCGGTCTTGCTGAATGCCACCACAGACGGGGTGGTGCGGTTGCCCTCTGCGTTGGGGATGACAACGGCTTCGCCGCCCTCCATGACAGCCACGCAGCTATTTGTTGTACCTAAGTCGATACCGATAACCTTAGACATAATGAATTCCTCCAAATTTATCTGAATTTTTATTGATAACTATTTGCATGCTCCGGCTTTCACCGGCGCTCGGATCACATACGGTCCAGCCGCGGCATGATGATCGCCGCGATCAGATACAGAATCAGTCCGCTGCCGCCCAGCAGTGTGAACAGCGCCCAGCCAAGCCGGACCCAGGTGGGGTCCCAGCCGAAATACTCGGCGACACCGGCGCACACACCGGCGATCATCCCGTTCTGGGGATCACGGTACAGCTTCTTATCCATATAAATCTCCTTTTAGTTGGCCACCTGTACGATGGCGTGGCGCAGAACCTTGCCGTTCAGCTCAAAGCCCGCCTGGAACACCTGAGCCACTACGTTTTCTCCAAGGCTCTCGTCCTCAATGTGCATGACGGCGTTCATCAGCTCCGGATTGAACTCCTTGCCCTTGGCTTCAATTTCCTTGACGCCTTCCTTGGCAAGCAGCTCCTTGAACTGGTGGAAAATCATCTCCAATCCCTTTTTGTGGGGATCGTCCTCGCCGCCCTCGGCGGCTGCGGCCCGTTCCAGATTGTCATACACCGCCAGGAAGGTCTTGATGGTGTCGCCCTTGGCATCCTGATAGATGCCATCCTTTTCCTTGGTGGTGCGCTTACGGTAGTTGTCATACTCGGCGTTGAGGCGGGTGAACTGATCCTTCACGGATTCCAACTGCTTGACAGCCAACTCCATCTTTTCCACCTGCTCCCGGGTAAAGGTGATGCCCTTTTCCTTCTTTTCTTTCTTCTTGGCCTTCTTTTCCGGCTCCTGATTCTCCGGAGTCTTTTCCTGCTCCGTCTCCGCCGTTTCCGCGGTCACGGGAGTCTCCTCTAAAGGCTCTTTGGTTTCTTCGCTCATGTATCTGTATCCTCCTTCGGGGGTAGTTCTTGTTTTTCCTGTTTGCCGAACAGTCTGGTCAGCCCATCGGCAAAGCCCGTCAGCCGGGCGGCCACGGTGGCGTAATCCATCCGGGTAGGACCGACCACGCCGATCAACCCCCGCATATCATCGCCAATATCGTAACTGGCCACCACCACGCTGGTGTCCTTCAACGCGTCGCTGACGTTTTCCGGCCCGATCAGGATCTTCATGGGACCCTCGTCCGGCACCGGCAGCTTTTCCTTATCGTCCGCCAGAAAGCTCATCAATTCATGGGCTTTGTCGGCGTCCCGGAACTCCGGCAGCTTCAAGAGCTGATTGGTGCCCGCCATGATGAACTCCCGATGGTTGGATTCCTCCAGAACGTCCACAGCGTAATTCACTGTCTGGCTCAGCAGCAGAAACAGCTGCGGGGTAATGCCCTGCGAAATAGCCATCAGCTTCTGGTTCATCTCCTTGATGGAGATTCCGGTGAAGTGTCGGTTCAAAAGCTCCACCAATGCGGCCATCTGGTCCCGGTCCACCTTCAGCTGCATCCGCAGCAGCTGGGATTTCACCCGGTTGTCGCCCATCATCATGACCACGATGCAGCTTTTCTCATCCACTGGCAGCAGATCAAAGCGGCTGGCGGTGATGCTGCCCTTTCCGGCAGTCGCCACATAGGCGGGGTAATTCACAAAGCTGCTGACGGCCCGGCCCGCCTGAGAGATCACCCGGTCCAACTCCTCCATTTTCATCTGGAGGGACTGGTTAATCTTTTCGGTCTCCGCTAAGGAGAGCCGCTGGCGCTCCATCAGCTCGTTGACGTACAGCCGGTAGCCCTTGGGGGACGGCACCCGTCCGGCGGAGGTATGGGGCTGTTCCAGATAACCAAGCTCCACCAGGTCGGAAAGCTCATTGCGGATGGTGGCAGAAGAAACGCTGCCGCCCATTTCCGCGGCAATGGCTTTGGAGCCTACCGGCTCGGCGGTGCGGATGTAATCCTCAACCACCACTTTCAATATTTGCTTTTTCCGGTCAGTCAAGTCCACAAAAAGCACCTCAAATCATGTTTAGCACTCTTTCTCCCTGAGTGCTAAACGCAGTTTACCACCCCTGCTATCTAAAGTCAATGGGGGCAGGTAAACAATTTGTGAACAAAGGGAAAGTAAACCGTAAACTTCTGTTTTTTCCGCTGATTTTCCCGCAAAAAAGCGCCCCGGCATTTAGCCGGGGCGTACGTATCACCGAAAAGAGGTTTTCCCTGTCACTCAATCAGCCGCGCTTTCACTAAAAACGGCCGAAGGGTGGTAAACAGGGTATAGAGCAGAATTGCCTGAAAGGGCAGACAGATCAGGTTTTTAATGGCGCTGCCGCTGGCGGTGACGTACCACGCCTTGCCGCTGAGAATGGCCATCCAGAGGGCGCCCAGGATCACATTCTGGATATTGGTCAGCAATTTCGCCCAAAAGACTCTACCAAACGTAATTTTCGACTTGTAGAAAAACAGGGAGTATACAAAAACGCCCAGCATGGTGGTCAGGGTATAGCCGGGAAAGAAAGGGTAGCCGCCGCCACCGGTGATGAAAAAGCTCAGCAGATCCTCCGCCACGGCAAACACAACGCCCAGTACAGGTCCGCAGACCCATGCGCACACCGCCCGGGCCAGGAAGCCCCAGGTGATTTTGGCACCGCCCCACAGGGGCACCGACGGAATGGCGGCCAGCGCCATGCACAAAGCGATGCACAGCGCCGCAAAGGTCAACTTCCGGACGTCTTTCAGCTCATTGGCGGCTGTGCGCCAATAGCCGACGGAAAAGGGATGGGGATACATAAAAAAATTCCTCCTTCTGTGGGCAGTTACGCCGCACAGAGGAGGCCGGGCAGGCACCGCCCGCCGGTTCCGGTATGCGGCAGCGGGATGCGAAGCACACACTGCGGAAATCTCCTTTCGTCCGGCGGACAACTCCCCGTTCCTCCGGCACTGTGGCCTGTTGGCCGACACGCGTGCTTCTACTCTGCCTCTATTTGGTAGTATTTTACTATGCCTTTCCCAAAAATGCAAGGCCATCTCCTTCCCGGCTTGGATTTTTCCGGAGATTTTTTCGAAAAGGCGCAAAATCCAGAGGAAAGCAGAACATCCGATCGGATGTTCTGCTTTCCTCTGGCACCCCGGACTGGAGTCGAACCAGCGGCCTAACGCTTAGGAGTAGATTCCGCTTGCCTTTTTTCGATTGTCAACGCCACCCGAAAGCCATTGATATCACTGGTTTTCCCGCTTTCTCACCACTCAACATTCGCCGTCTTTTTTTGCTAATTTTCATCGCTTTTTGAGCGCATAGTTAGCAGACAATTAGCAATGGGCCGGAAACGCGTTCGGTGGTTTGGGGTTCATTTTTCTTTGGGTATGCCCTCAAAAACTGGCTTTTGCCCGGTTCAGCCGATCCTTTATCGCCCTCTCCTATTTTCGGTTTGGGAATATAAGGTAATGCCTTTCCATAGAGATCCGCATTGGGCGATATTTGCCCAACGCTTTTCTATGTATTGTGAAACGGAAGTACGGCTTTTCGGTTCGTCCGATCGGCTGTGCTCCCGCTTTTTTATTTGTTTTCGTCGGTATCAGGCTTTTCCGTTTCCACTATCATTGACCAGCAGACCTTTGACCTTGTGCAGAAAATCCGTGGGAATGTCAG
>OLFU01002374.1_pt1 | contig 15069 bp, 7 predicted proteins | sample 1605161 | NCBI WGS metagenome assembly OLFU01 (sample SAMEA3888914, study PRJEB22519) | human gut metagenome | biome: human gut; feature: human-associated habitat; material: faeces | place: Denmark | collected 2011
GACGCGCGCAATGCGCAGCGGATGCTGGGTGCCGCAACCCGGCCTTGTCGAGCGAAGCGAGACTGAGAGGTTTAACATTTTTTATAAGGAGATCACAATGAAAAAACGTCTTCTCGCATTTCTGCTGGCGGTCAGCATCGCGGTGTCGATGCTGGTGATGCCGGCATCGGCTGCGGGCAACAACACCGCCGTCCAGTTTGCCATCACGCTGGGTGCTATGGATTCCGAGCAGTCCGGCGCACTGAATGCAGCCGTGACCCGCGGCGCATTTGCCAGAATGCTGACCTCTTACTCTACCTACCGGGAGAGCGTCTCTTCTCAAGGGGCAGTGGGTACCCTCTACACCGACCTGCCCGGCTCCTCGGCATGGGCGCCCTATGTCCGCATCGCCGTGCAGCAGGGCTGGATGAACGGCTACACCGATGGCAGCTTCCGCCCGAACAACGCCGTCACGCTGGAAGAAGCATGCACTGCAGTGCTCAAGCTGATGGGCTATAAGATGACCGACCTGAGCGGCGCGTTTCCCAACGCCCAGCTCAACAAGGCCAGCGAGATTGGTCTGCGTGCCGGCCTCGACCGCCGTCAGGGCGAAGCGATGAACTACGAGGACTGCGCCGTCCTGCTCTACAATGCCCTCACCGCCAACAACGCCAGCGGCTCGGCCTACGGCACGACCCTTGGCTTTACCGTGAGCAATGGTCAGGTGGACGGCTCCACCATCCTGCTCAGCAGCCTGGAAGGCCCCTTCGTGGCTTCGGAGAGCACGGTGCTGCCCTTCGTCCCTGCCAGCGTCTACCGCAACGATAAGGTCTCCGGCTCCGCAGAGCTGAACAAATACGACGTCTACTACTACAGCGAGAGCCTCAAGACCCTGTGGGTCTATACCCGCCGTGCCGCAGGCCGCATCACCGAGGTGTCTCCCTCGGCCAGCGCCCCCGCTTCCATCACGGTGGCAGGCACGTCCTATACGCTGGGCAGTACGGCCATTGCTTCTCAGGTGTCTTCTCTCAACGGCGGCGGTGTCGGCCAGGTGGTCACTCTTCTGCTGGGCATGAACAATGTGGCCGCAGGCATCATCACCGGCGAGGAGGCCGACGAGGTCTTTTACGGCGTGGTGCAGTCGTCCGCCCGCAACCTCATCGACGAGGACAACAGTGCCGATGTGCTTCAGACCGTCAAGGTCCTGTGTACCGACGGCCTTGCCCGCGAAGTGAATGTAGACAAGAGCCTGAATTTCCCCGCTGGCTGGCTGGTGGAAGTGCGGGTCAGCCCCGAAGGCGAGAGCGTGGAAAAAATCGATGAGCGCTCCGTCAGCGGTACTGTGAACGAGAACGCCACCGCGCTGGGCGATATGGCTCTGGCAGATGACGTGCAGATCCTTGATACGAGTACAGGGGGTGTGGCTGGGACGGTTCGTCCCAGCCGCCTATCGGGGGTAACTCTGAGTGAAAGCGACGTCCGCTACTACACCACCAATTCCGCAGGCCAGATCGACCGGGTCATCCTCGACGATGTGACCGGTGACCTGTGGGAGTACGCTGCGCTGGATTCTGTCCGCCGCCTGACGGACGAAGCCGCCAAGAAGATCGACAAAAAGATCAGCGACAAGGCACAGGACGCCGCAAGAGAGGCCGCAGGCCTCCCCGCTGCGACCACCACCAAGGTGGACAAGACCGATGAGGAGACCTTCCAGGATGTGAAGAACATCCTTGTCCCCAGCACCAGCGATGTGCTCTACGGCCTCATCGACGGCAGTGTCGTCAGCTCTACCTGGAACACCCTTACCGGCAAGACGGACCAGCTGTTCAGCTATGTGCTCCGCCGCACCGGCGACAGCGTGGGCGGTACGCTGGGTGACTTCCTCAACTATCTGGGCGAGGGTGCGACCTATGTCTGCTACTCTGGCGGCAAACAGGTGGCCTACAGCACCGCCACCAAGTACCCCGTTATTGCAGGCGGCATCGCCATCGGCCGTTCTGCTGACGGCAAGGCCATCAACCGGATGCTCCAGCTCTCGCCGGTAGTCATCGATAAGCTGGGCGCAGCTTCGGTCATGAGCGGCGACAAGCGCTATGAGACCGCCGACGATATGCAGGTGTATCTGTGGTCGAACGGCCAGTATTTCGCGACCTCGCTGCCCAAGATCAACACTGAGGATTATAAGCTCATCGGCTGGTACGACAACTTCGGCTGCTCCGGCGGCAGGAAGATCCGTATCCTTGTGGCCGTCAAGACGAACTGAGCCTGAAATTTTCCAATCACAGAACAGCAGCCTCGCGGCAGATGAAGCGGGGCTGCTGTTTTATTCTCCTATTTGCCACACGCCCTATTTCGTGTTACAATAAAAACTAGAAAAATTGCGGAAAAAGGAGGTGCGGCAATGATACGCATTGCTCTGGTCGAGGACGAGGCAGAGGTGCGGGCGCAGCTTCAGGGGTATGTGCAGCGGCACACCCGGCAGTACGGCACCGAGTTCGCGGTGACGGAGTTCGCTGACGGCATGGAGCTGCTGGATGATTACCGCCCGGTGTACGACATCCTGTTTCTGGACGTGGAGATGAAGCATCTGGACGGCATGGAGACGGCCCGGCGGGTGCGGGAGCTGGACAAGGATGTCATCATCGTTTTTATCACGAATATGGCGCAGTACGCCATCGGCGGGTACGCCGTGGGCGCACTGGACTATGTGCTCAAGCCGGTGCCTTATTTTGCGTTTTCGCAGCAGCTGCGCAAGGCCGAAGAACAGCTGCGCCGCCGCGCACGGCATTATCTGGCCCTGCCGGTGGAGGGCGGGATGCGGCGGCTGGATTCGTCCCTCATCTATTATCTGGAAAGCGAGGGACACCGCGTCCATTTTTATACCGAAGAGGGCGATTTCGTGGCGGCAGGCACCCTGAAAGCCTTTGAGGAAAAGCTGGCCGAGCGGCCCTTTGCCCGCTGCAACAGCGGCTACCTTATCAATCTGGCACAGGTGAAGAGCGTGCAGCAGGGGATGGTGCAGGTGGGACCCTACGAATTGCAGGTCAGCCGCCCCCGGCGGAAAGCCTTCCTCGCGGCGCTGGCCGACCACATCGGGGGTGAGGGTGCATGACGGCACTGCCCAACATCCCGCGCCTGTATACGGCGCTGGCCGAGTGTCTGGCCGTAGGCATCTACGCCCTGCCGCTGGGCATCCGCTTCGGCAAAACGGCCACCATCGCTGCCAGTGCGGCATGGGCGCTGGCCCTGAGTGCTTTTTTGCAGGCCACGGGCAGCGTTCCGCTGGCGTGGTGGATCCCCTGCATGGCGGCAGCTGTGGGGATACAGTATTTATACCTCTGGGTCACCCGCACCATTTCCCTGCTGGAAGCGGGCTATGTCTGCGCCCGGGCCTTCGTTCTGGCAGAGCTGGCGGCCAGCGCCGAGTGGCAGCTGCACTGCTTCCTCTGGCCTCAGCGCAGCGGGGCCGACGGCCTGTCACTGCTGCTTCTGGTGGTGGTCTATGGCGGCGTTTTCGGCTGCATCTGGGTGCTGGAGCATAAGCACAAAAGTCCCAAGGGCCATATCGTCATCAGCGGAAAAGCGGCCCTCGTGGCCGTCGTCATGGCGGCGATGGTCTTCGCGGTGAGCAACCTGCTGTTCTTGGGCGACCGCGAGGTGGACATGAGCGTCTACTACATCCGCACGCTGGTGGACATCTGCGGCGTGCTCATCCTGACGGTCCAGCACGAACAGCTGCGGGAGGCGGCGCTCCACAGCGAGCTTGCCGCCATGGACGAGGTGCTCCACCGCCAGTACGAGCAGTACAAGCGGAGCAAGGAGGGCATCCGGCTCATCAACAGCCGCTATCATGAGCTGAAAATTCAAATCGCGGACATCCGCGCCGAGCGCGACCGGGCCAAGCAGGACGCGGCTCTGGCCCGGATGGAGAGCGGCCTCCGGCAGTATGAGGCCGAGAACAAGACTGGCAACCCGGTATTGGATACACTATTGACCGCCAAAAGCATGGACTGCCAGCAGCGCGGCATCAACATGACCAGCGTGGCCGACGGCAGCCAACTGGGCTTTTTGAGCACGCGGGAGCTGTGTACCCTCGTGGGCGCGCCGCTGGACAACGCCATCGAGAGCGTGCTGGCCGAGCCCGACCCCGAAAAGCGTCTGCTGCGGGTGGCCATCTATAACCAGAGCGGCTGCGTGATGCTCCGCTTCGAGAACTACTGCGCCCAGCCCGTGGAGATGGGCGCGGACGGTCTGCCCGTCCACAACGCCCACGGTGGCTACGACCTGCAGGGCGTGCAGACGGCCGCCCAGCACCACGACGGCACCATGACCCTTCATTGGGCCGACGGCTGGTTCACCCTGCGGATCCTGCTGCCTGTCCCATCGTGAGAAACGTCTCTGTCATCGCGTAGCGATGACGGAGAGGTTTTGTTATTCTGCACAATAAAACCGCTCTCAAAATTGTGGATTAGCACAATAAAATTTGAAACCAAATTGAAACTTCTGCAAAATATGCCTCCAAAATGACAGGTTGTGAAGATGTTTGTGAATTTTCTTTGAATCCATTTATAATAGTGGCAATGCTCCGGGAGCTGTACCCGGAAAATATGGATTCAGAATAAGGAGGAAGAAAATTATGTTGTCCATCAATATGGATGATGTAATGCAGGTAGTTTCGAATATTCAGAACTATCTGATTGCATTCGGCGTCGTCCTCGTACTCGCGCTCCTCGTGATGTTCGCGGTGCGGAAGATGCCCAAAGCGAAAAAGAAGATGATTCGTGCGCAGTCCGGCCTCGCCATTCTGCTGGCGCTGGCGATTGTTATCAACCTCATCTGCACCGGCCCCATGTCCACCATGCTGGACCTGGTCTCCGGCGAAGGTTCCATCAGTGAGGAGACTTCCGCAGAGGCCACCGAGCTGGTCAATGAGATCACCCAGGAAGGCGTCGTTCTGGCTCAGAACGACGACAACATCCTGCCTGTGGCTTCCGGCTCCAAGCTGAATGTCTTCGGCTGGGCTTCCACCAGCCCCTGCTACGGCGGCACCGGTTCCGGCGCTTTGAACGACGCCTACCCTGTCACCGACCTGCTTACCGGTCTGCATGATGCAGGCATCGAGACCAACGACGAGCTGAGCAAGTTCTACACCGATTACTGCTCCACCCGCCCCAGCGTCGGCATGGCACAGCAGGACTGGACCCTGCCCGAGCCGAATGTCAGCCTGTACACCGACGAGATGATGGCAAACGCCAAGGCATATTCTGACACCGCCATGGTCGTCATCACCCGCGTCGGCGGCGAGGGCGCAGACCTTCCCACCGATATGTCTGCTGTCGTGGACGGCAGCTGGGTCCGCCGTGTGGCAGATTACCGTGGTTCTCAGCGCGGCGCCGGCTACTACAACGGCACTTACGATGACACCCTGAACGAGGGCAATGACTGGGATAAGGGCGACCACTTCCTGCAGCTGTCCAACCGCGAGGAAGAGCTCATCGACCTCGTCACTTCCAACTTCGACAACGTCATCGTCGTTTACAACGGCGCAAACGCTTTCGAGATGGACTGGGTCAAGAACTACCCCCAGATCAAGGGCGTCCTGCTCTGCCCCGGCACCGGTCAGTCCGGCTTTGAGGGCTTTGGCCGCGTGGTTGCCGGTGAGGTCAACCCCTCCGGCCGTACCGCTGACACCTATGCTGCTGACCTGACCGCTTCTCCGTGGTGGAACAACTTCGGTGACTTCAAGTACACCAACGCCACCGAGCTGGATTCCGATTCCAGCTCCTTCGACCCCGCAGGCGCTACTGCATCCTTCGTCAACTACGCTGAGGGCATCTATGTCGGCTACAAGTTCTATGAGACTGCTGCCGATGAAGGCCTCATCGACTACGACAAGGAAGTTGTCTATCCCTTTGGCTACGGCCTGAGCTACACCACCTTCACCCAGAAGATGAGCGACATCACCAGCGACGGCAGCAGCCTGAAGTTCTCTGTCACCGTCACCAATACCGGCTCTGCTGCCGGCAAGGATGTCGTGGAGATCTATAATGATCCTCCGTACACCAACGGCGGCATTGAGAAGGCCTCCGCAAACCTGCTGGACTTCGCCAAGACCAGCGAGCTTGCCCCCGGCGAGAGCGAGACCATCGACTTCACCATCCCGGTCGAGGATCTGGCTTCCTACGATTACAAGAACAACGGCTGCTATGTGCTGGAGGCTGGCGATTACATCATCAGCACCAACTCTGACTCCCACAATGTTCTGGATTCCAAGACCTACACTGTTGCTTCCGACATCGTTTACAACGAGTCCAACAAGCGCGAGAGCGACACTGTTGCAGCGACCAATCAGTTCGATTTCGCAGAGGGCGAGATCACCTATCTGTCCCGTGCGGACGGTTTTGCAAACTATGCTGAGGCCACTGCCGCTCCTGCTGATTACAACATGAGCGATGAGGTCAAGGCTGTCTTCGACAACGCACACACCTACACTGAGGTCAACTACGAGAAGGACGATGACCCCAACGCAGAGGACATCACCACCGGCGCAAAGAACGGCCTCAAGCTGGCTGACCTGCGCGGCGTGGATTACAACGATTCCAAGTGGGATGACCTGCTGGATGAGATGAGCATCGACGACCTGCAGCAGACCATCGGCTTCGGCGGCTATCAGACTGCAGCTGTGGACAGCATCGGCAAGGTGCGCACCAACGACTGTGACGGCCCTGCGTCCATCAACAACAACTTCACCGGCGTCGGCTCTGTCGGTTTCCCGGCTGCTACCCTCATCGGCATGACTTGGAGCAAAGATCTGGCACACGACTTCGGCGACAGCATCGGCAAGATGGCCAACGAGATGAACACGTCCGGCTGGTATGGCCCGGCAATGAACATCCACCGCACCGCTTTTGCAGGCCGTAACTTCGAGTACTACTCGGAGGACGGTGTCCTGTCCGGTGCTATGGCCGCAAACGCCATCGCAGGCGCACAGGAGCACGGCGTCTACGCTTACATGAAGCACTTCGCCCTGAACGATCAGGAAGGCAACCGTACTTCTATGCTGGCTACCTGGTCCAACGAGCAGGCTATCCGCGAGATCTACCTCAAGCCCTTCGAGATGTCTGTCAAGGATGCTGACTGCCACGCTGTCATGTCTTCCTTCAACTACATCGGCAGCCGCTGGGCTGGCGGCTGCAAGGAGCTGCTGCAGAACGTCCTGCGCGGTGAGTGGGGCTTCCTCGGCTTCGTCGAGACCGACTACTTCGGTGTCTACGGCTACATGACCGCTGATCAGGGCGTCCGCAACGGCAGCGATCTGATGCTCTGCACCACCGGCAATGACTTCAACAAGATGACTGTTCTGACCAACAGCAGCAAGCAGGCAATGCGCACCTCTGCCAAGAACATCCTCTACACCGTGGTCAACAGCCGCGCTTATGAGGCTGAGAACCTGAACCCCGGCATGGCAAAGTGGAAGGTCATCCTGATCGGCGCTGACGTCGTAGCCGCGCTGCTCATCGTTGGCCTGGAGTACACCGCCATCAAGAACTACAAGAAGCGCAAGGAAGAAGAGGAAGAAGTCTAAACCGAACTCTCTCTCCATGCAGCACCTGAACTGAACCAACGGCAAAGGCCCGCTGCACCAGACAGCGGGCCTTTGCCCTGCTCAGGATAAAATGAGGAAAATGCGATGAAGCATACCGACATCATCCAGAAACTGAACTTAGAACAAAAATGCGCCCTGCTCTCGGGCGAGACTGTCTTTACCACCCGCGCTCTGCCGGGCAAGGGCATCCCGGCCATCACCCTTTCGGACGGCCCCAACGGTGTCCGCAAGCAGGCCGGCGCCGCCGACCATCTGGGCCTCAACCCCAGCGTTCCGGCAACCTGTTTCCCGACCTCTTCCGCCACTGCGTGCAGCTGGGATGAGAAGCTGGGCGAAGCCGTGGGCGAGGCACTGGGCGAGGAAGCCGCTGCACAGGAAGTGGCTGTCCTGCTCGGCCCTGGCCTGAACATCCAGCGCAGCCCCCTTTGCGGCCGCGACTTCGAGTATTTCTCGGAAGACCCCATCCTCGCGGGCAGGATGGCCGCTGCCTATGTGCGGGGCATCCAGAAAAACGGCATCTCTGCCTGCCCCAAGCACTTTGCGGTCAACAGTCAGGAGCTGCGCCGCATGGCCAGCGACTCGGTGCTCGATGAGCGCACCCTGCGGGAGCTGTATCTGACCGGTTTCGAGATCGTGGTGAAAGAGGCAAAGCCCAAGACCATCATGACCTCCTACAACCTCATCAACGGCACCTACGCCAACGAGAATGCCCACCTGCTGCAGGACATTCTGCGGAAGGACTGGGGCTTCGACGGAGCCGTCGTCACCGACTGGGGCGGCTCCAATGACCACGCCCTCGGCGTGAAGAACGGCTCCACCCTCGAAATGCCCTGCCCCGGCGGCGACTCCATCCGGGAGCTGATGAAGGCCGTACAGGGCGGCAAAATTTCCGAGGCCGACGTGGACGCCCGCCTCGACGAGATGCTGGAACTGGTGCTCTCCACCCACGCTGCGGTGGAAAAAGCGCCCCGCACCTTCGACGCTGCCGCGCACCATAAGCTTGCCCGCCGCGCGGCCGCAGAGAGCATCGTCCTGCTCAGGAACGAGGGCGGCATCCTGCCGCTCAAGCTCAATGAGAAGCTGGCCGTCATCGGCGACTTTGCCGAGACGCCCCGCTATCAGGGCGCAGGCTCCAGCGCCGTCAACGCCCTGCAGGTGGACACCCTGCTGGACAGCATCAAGGCCGACGACAGCGGCATCACCTTTGTGGGCTATGCCTCCGGTTTCGAGCGTCAGGGTGCAGCTGACGCCGAGAAGCTGGAAGAGGCTGTGGCCCTCGCAAAGAAGGCTGACACCGTTCTGCTCTGCCTCGGCCTCGATGAGCTGCGGGAGAGCGAAGGCCTCGACCGCGCAGACATGAAGCTGGCCGAGAACCAGCAGCAGCTTCTGGCCGCTGTGGCTGCCGTCAACCCGAACGTCGTCGTTCTGCTGAGCGCCGGTGCGCCGGTAGAGACGCCGTGGGTCGGCCAGTGCAGGGCGCTGGTCTACGGCGCACTGGGCGGACAGGCAGGCGCAGGCGCGGCCGCAGACATCCTCACCGGCAAGCTCTGCCCCTGCGGCAAGCTGTCCCAGACCTGGGCGCAGGCTCACGACGACACCCCCGCCAAGGCGAACTTCGGCGGCGAGGGCCGGAACGTGGAGTACCGCGAGGGCCTGTATGTGGGCTACCGGTACTATCAGACTGCCGGTGTGCCGGTGGCGTTCCCCTTCGGCTACGGCCTGAGCTACACCACCTTCGAGTACAGTGATTTGAAGGCAGACGAGAAGGGCGTGACCCTCACCGTCACCAACACTGGCAGCTGTGCCGGTGCCGAGATCGTCCAGCTCTACGTCGCAAAGCAGGACGCAAAAATCTTCCGCCCGGCGCAGGAGCTGAAGGGCTTTGCAAAGGTCTTCCTCGCCCCCGGCGAGAGCAGGACGGTGAGCATCGCTCTGGACGACAAGGCGTTCCGCTACTGGAACGTCAAGACTGACCGCTGGGAAGTCGAAGGCGGAAGCTATCAGCTCCGCGTGGGTGCATCCAGCGCAGACATCCGCCTGACGGCGGAAGTCTCCGTCAAGGGGACCAACGCTCCCGACCCCTACGAGGGTCTCGACCTGCTCCACTACGTCTCCGGTCAGATCACCTATGTGACCGACGCCGAGTTCGAGGCTCTGCTGGGCCACCCTGTGCCGGAGGATGTCGTCCGCATCGACCGGAACATGACGCTGGGCGAGATGGACCATGGCCGCAGTCCGCTGGGCTGGGTGGCACAGAAGGTGCTGCGCTGCCGTCTGGACAGCAGCTTTGCAAAAGGCACCCCCGACCTGAATACCGTGTTCCAGTATAATATGCCGCTGCGCGCGCTGGCCAAGATGACCAACGGCATGGTGAGCATGGGCATGGTGGACGGCCTCGTCTGGGAGCTGAAAGGCTTCTGGCTCGTGGGCATCCTTCGGGTCATCTATGAGTTCGTCAAGAATCTCATCCTGAACAGCCAGATGGAAAACCGGCTCAAAAACAGCTGAAAGGAATAAGGCCATGAATTTCTGGAATAACTTTGCCGCAAAGCATCCGGCTGCGGCTAAATGGGTGCGGGAGGGTGGACTGTTCGTCATCGTGTCCAACCTCATCACCGTGTTCAAATATCTGCTTCTGCAGTTCCTGCCCAAGGCGTTTGCAAGCCTGCCGGTGGTGGACTTCGGCTGGCCGGGCATCGACATCACCCTGTTCGGCGAGACCTTCAAGTGGAATATCCTCGGCTACGACGCCGCCCACGGCGGCCTGCCCTACTTCTGCGCCTACATGGTGGCCATGGTCATCGGCGAGTGCATCAATTTCCCCATCCAGCGCAATTTTGTCTTCCGCAGCAAGGGCAACCTCGCCAAGCAGATCGGCTGGTACCTGCTGGCCTTCTGCCTCATCACCTGCATCGTCAACTCCATCAACTGCATCTGGGTGGCTGTGGCCGGTCTGCTGGTGCCTGATTTCATCTACAACATCGGCACCACGGTGCTCAACGGCGGCATTTCGATGGTCATCTTCTTCTTCGTGAACAAGATCATCTTCCCCGAAGGCGAAGCCGCAAAATAATCGGTCATCTTCTTTATTTTCATCATTTTCTTCATCCGAACCAACAGGCCGTCCTCCTCCGGAGGACGGCCTGTTGGCATATTGAGCGGTTTTGGACGCTGCAAAGAACGAAATTTCGGTCATAGGGTAAGAATCTGCCCAAGGGTCTTGCACTTTGATGCTTTACTGTGGTAAAATCATGCCATGCTTTTATCATAGAGGAAAAAGCACCAAAGGGGGAATGTGTATGAGTGAGATCTGTATCATCGTCACCATCGTCGTCTATCTTGCGGCCATGCTTCTGGTGGGTTTCGCCTACAGCAAGACCAACAACGACAGCGCCGACTTCTACCTCGGCGGCCGGAAAATGGGGCCGCTGGTCACGGCTATGAGCGCCGAGGCCAGCGATATGTCCAGCTGGCTGCTGATGGGTATGCCGGGTCTGGCCTATCTGACAGGCATTGCCTCGCCGGGCTGGACGGCCATCGGCCTTGCGCTGGGTACCTGGCTCAACTGGCTCATCGTGGCCCGGCGGCTCCGCCGCTATTCGGCCAACCTCGACGCCATCACGGTACCGCAGTTCTTGTCGCTTCGCTTCCATGACCAGCGCAACCTGCTGAACGCTCTGGGCGCGGTCATCATCATCGTCTTCTTCGTGCCGTATACGGCCTCGGGCTTTGCGGCCTGCGGCAAGCTGTTCCACAGTCTCTTCGGCGTAGATTACATGGCGGCAATGCTGGTGTCGGCCCTCGTCATCGTGGGCTATACCATTCTGGGCGGCTTCCGCGCTGTCACCACCACCGACCTCATCCAGTCGGTGGTCATGTCGCTGGCCCTCATCGCGGTGCTGGGCTACGGCATCGTCGTGGCCGGCGGCTGGGGCGCTGTTGTCGAGAACGCCCAGAGCCTCTCCGGCTACCTGACCATGACGGCCAGCCACGACGCTGTGACCGGCGGGGCCGCGTCCTACAGCCTGCTGGACATCGTCTCCACCATGGCGTGGGGCCTCGGCTACTTCGGTATGCCCCACATCCTGCTCCGCTTCATGGCCATCGAGGACGAGAAGAAGCTGGTGCTCAGCCGCCGCATTGCCACCGTCTGGGTGGTCATCGCCATGGCGGCGTCCATCGTCATCGGCATGGTGGGCCTCGGCATGACCAGGGTCGGTGCGCTGGAATTCCTCAGCGGCTCGTCCAGTGAGACCCTGATCGTCCGCATCGCCAGCCTCATCAGCCAGCACGGTGTGCTGGCGGCAGTCCTCGCCGGACTCATCCTTGCAGGCATCCTGGCGGCTACGATGTCCACGGCAGACAGCCAGATGCTGGCCGCTGCGTCTAGCGTGTCCCAGAACATTTTGCAGGAGTTCGGCCACCTCAAGCTGAGCGAGAAGCAGAGCCTCTTCGCAGCCCGCCTGACCATCATCTGTGTCAGCGTGGTGGGCGTGGTGCTGGCCCGCGACCCGGATTCCAGCGTTTTTGGCATCGTCAGCTTTGCGTGGGCCGGTTTCGGCGGCTCCTTCGGCGCTGTCGTCCTCTGCGCCCTGTTCTGGAAGCGCTGCAACTGGCAGGGCGCGCTGGCCGGTATGCTCTGCGGCGGCCTGATGGTCTTCGTCTGGAAGTACCTCGTCAGCCCGCTGGGCGGCGTCTTCGGCATCTATGAGCTTCTGCCCGCCTTCCTCGTCTCGCTGGCCGTCTGCGTGGTGGTCAGCCTCGTGACCCCGGCTCCCACGGAGGATATTCTGGCCGAGTTCGACGCGGCAAAATAACCGGTAAAAACAAGAGGAGGGCCTGTGCTGAAACCCGGCACAAGCTCTCCTTTTATGCTTGTGTGACGCTTCCGTGCTCCACCCGGTATACCTTGTCAAACTGTTTCATGAACGCCCCCGAGACGTCGTGGGTGATGGCGACCACCATGCAGGGGAGAGCGAGGAGCTTTTCCATGACCTGACCGCTGGTGTCGGGGTCGAGGCTGGCAGTAATTTCATCGGCAATGATGAGGTCGTACCGGCGAAGTGCCAGCCGTGCGATGCCGATGCGCTGGCGCTGCCCGCCCGAGAGATTCTTGCCGTTCTCGCTGATGAGGGTGTCGAGGCCGTCGGGCAGGGTGCTCACCCAGTCGGAAAGGCCCGCCGTCTCCACGGCGTGGGTCAGCTGCTCTTCGGGGAAATCCTCACCCAGGCAGATGTTGCTGCGGAGGGTGTCGTTGAAGAGATAGGTTGTCTGGGCGATGTAGCCCACCCGCTGGTAGAGGCTCTGACGGTCGATGCCGCGCAACTGCTGGCCGTTGAAGAGGATGCTGCCGGTATAGTCTGGGTAGTACTGGAACAGCAGCTTTGCCAGTGTAGACTTGCCGCAGCCGCTCTCGCCCACGAGAACGGCCTTTTCCTGCCCGGAAACGGTCAGCCGGACACCGCTCAGCACCGGCGCGGCAGCACCCGGATAAGTAAAGCCGGTGTCTTGGCACTCGATGTGCTCAAGCCTGCCGATGGGCTGACCTTTGGGCGTTTCTTCCGGGCCGGACATGGCGTCTTCTAACCGCTGGCGGATGCCTTTGGAGGACCTGACCTTGGCCCAGCACTGAGCGATCTGGTTGCAGGGCGTGATGACGAAATTCGCCATGCTGGCGGCGGTGGAGACGGTGCCGATCGTCAGACGGCCATCAAAGGCGAGGAACAGGCCCACCAGCATGACGATGGGGAAGATGAGGTTGCTGATGAGAGAGGTGTTGACCACCATTGCATTGAGGCTCTGCTGATAGCCCAGCTCGCTGGTGCGGGCCTGCCGAGCCGCGTCCCGGTGGCGGGCGGCGTAGGCGTCCTCCCGCAGAAAGCCCCGGATGACCTCAAACCCGCCCAGAAGCTCTTTGAGCTGTTGGGTGTAGCCCGCCATCTGGAGCGAGAAGGCGTCGCGGGCGGCTTTGAGCCGCTCGTTCATCTTGCGGGGCAGCACCAGCGGCGGCACGGTCACGAGCAAAATCGCCGCCAGCATCACCGGGCTGATGTAGAGGTACATTCCCAGAGCGCAGAGCATGATGCCGCCCCAGAACACGATATTGAAGATGGACATATAATAGTCGTCGTAGAGAGTGCGCAGGTCGGTAGTCAGCAGGGAGAGATAGGCTGCGTCGCCCTCCCGCTGATATTGGGACACCGGGCGGCGCAGCACCCGCTCCATGACCTGTCCCCGTACCTGCTCCACGGCACCGCAGGCGAGTTTTGTAAAGGAGCGGCGGCTCAGCCGTTCGAAAAACCAGCTGGTGAAGGTGATGAGGAACACCAGCCCCATATAGCCCAGCGCCTCCTGCTTGCTCTTGGAGTCGATGAGCCACTTGAGCTGGAAGCTTTTCAGCGGTGCGAAAAAGGACACCACCGCCGTAAAGAGCACAAAGACGATGAGCTTCGCCCAGTGGTGCTTGAAGTAGTCGTTGACCGTCTGATTATTCATAAGCAATACCCCTTATATGTCCCGAAAGGCTTCCTGCCGCGGTGCAGAATTTGGACTAAGTATAACATGGTTCCGCAAAAAAAAAATAGGTTTCGCCATTTTTTCGAGACATAAAAATCCCCCTGCCCGGTGTGGACAGGGGGATAAAAGCTCTTTATGTAAGAGGTGCTGTCAGCTTACAGCTGGGGGCCGGCGGAGACCAGAGCCTTGCCGTGCTCGTTGCCCTCGTACTTTGCGAAGTTCTTGATGAAGCGGCCAGCCAGATCCTTGGCCTTCTCTTCCCACTGAGCGGCATCTGCGTAGGTGTCGCGGGGATCGAGGATGGCGGGGTCAACACCGGGCAGAGCGGTGGGAACCTCAAAGTCGAAGTAGGGGATCTTCTTGGTGGGAGCCTCGTTGATGGCACCGCTCAGGATAGCGTCGATGATGCCGCGGGTATCCTTGATGGAGATACGCTTGCCGGTGCCGTTCCAGCCGGTGTTGACCAGATAAGCCTTGGCGCCGCTCTTCTGCATCTTCTTGACCAGCTCCTCAGCGTACTTGGTGGGGTGCAGCTCCAGGAAAGCCTGACCGAAGCAAGCGGAGAAGGTGGGGGTGGGCTCGGTGATGCCGCGCTCGGTGCCGGCCAGCTTTGCGGTAAAGCCGGACAGGAAGTAGTACTGGGTCTGCTCCGGGGTCAGGATGGAGACCGGGGGCAGGACGCCGAATGCATCAGCAGACAGGAAGATGACATTCTTGGCTGCGGGTGCAGAAGAGATGGGGCGGACGATGTTCTGGATGTGGTTGATGGGGTAGGACACACGGGTGTTCTCGGTGACAGACTTGTCAGCGAAGTCGATGTGACCCTCGGCATCCAGAGTGACGTTCTCCAGCAGAGCGTTGCGCTTGATGGCGTTGTAGATGTCGGGCTCAGAGTCCTTGTCCAGGTTGATGACCTTTGCGTAGCAGCCGCCCTCGAAGTTGAAGACGCCGTTGTCGTCCCAGCCGTG
>OLFU01002383.1_pt1 | contig 15016 bp, 17 predicted proteins | sample 1605161 | NCBI WGS metagenome assembly OLFU01 (sample SAMEA3888914, study PRJEB22519) | human gut metagenome | biome: human gut; feature: human-associated habitat; material: faeces | place: Denmark | collected 2011
GGTGATGGAGAAGTAGTCGTTGTCCTTCTTCCATTCGTCCATCTCGACCACGTCCAGCATGGCCTGTTCTTCGTCGATGATGTCACCGCCGAACTTGATCTCGCGGATCTTGTAACGGGGGCCTTCATGGACCTTGAAGGTCACATAGATGCCGTCTTCCTTGTACTGCACGTCGGGAGCGGCCACCTGGATGTCCACGAAGCCCTGGTTCAGGCCATAGGCGGCAATGGCGTTGGTGTCACGCTCCAGGTGCTCTTCCTTGAGCACGCCGGTACCGGTGAACCAGGAGAAGATGTTGCGGGGCTTCAGGGCCAGGTACTTGTCCATGTCGCCCTTGTCCAGCTGCTCCAGGCCGTCGATCTTGACTTCCTTGATGTAGAGCTTGTTGCCTTCTTCCACCTGGATGACCAGCACGGCGCCGCGGCCGCCGGAGCGGCTGTCCAGACGGTAGCTGGAGCGGGCCAGGTAATAGCCTTCCTTGCGGTAGAGCTCGTTGATCTTTTGCAGGTCGTCGGCGATGAGCTGTTCGTTGAGCACGTTGCCGGACTTGGTGCCCATGGCGGCGATCACGTCCTCGGCATCGATCTCGTGGCTGCCTTCCACGATGATGTTCTCGATGCGGGGCTTTTCCGCCACGGTGAAGACCAGCACGTTGCCTTCCATGTGGGCCTGGACGTCGCTGAAGTAGCCCAGTTCCCAGATGCGCTTGACTTCTTCGTTGATGTCGTTGGCAGAGGGAGTGTCGCCTTTGCGGATGGAAAGGCGCATGAGGACCACTTCGGGGTCCATGACCTGCAGGCCGCGCACCTGCACGTCGGCCAGGGCGCCCTTGGCGGTGCCCATGGGCACGAAGTCGGCGCGGCCGATGGGGTCGGTGGGTTCGGTGCGGGGAGCGCTGCTGGCCGCAGGGGCCGCAGCCGGAGCATCGGCACCGGCCAGCATGCCGGAAGCCTGACCGGCCATGGCGGCGGCGCATTCATTAAGGCTCAGCAGGGAGGGACGGTCGAAGTTGGCAGGCCTGGCCTGACCTTCGTTCACCGGCACCAGCAGGGACTGCAGGGCAAAGCCTTCGCCGTTCTGCGTGAAGCTGCCGAACAGCACCAGGTCGGCTCCCGCTTTCTTGCCCAGTTCGCGGGCGGCGGCCATGTCGATGCTGCCGCCGCGGGAGGACAGCAGGCTGCGGGCCTTGTCCATGGGGATGACGGACAGACCGCGCTGCTGCATCTCCGTACCGATGATCTGCGGCACGTCCTGGGCCGCGTTGGGCATCTCAGGGCCGGCAGTGACCTGGAAGGGCAACACCAGCACCGTGTTTCCCGCGGCCTGCAGCGGGGCGGCTCCCCACAGGCAGGCCAGCAGGGCGAAACAGAACAGGCCCAGCCAATTACGCAAATGTTTTTTCATACAGAGTCCCCGCTCTCAGTTCCAGACTACGATTCATGGTAGCGGCCAACTCGCGGTTGTGGGTGACAATCACGAGGGTCATGCCCAGTTCGCGGTTCAGTTCGCGCATCAGGGTACTGACCTGCTCACCAGTATTTTCGTCAAGGTTGCCCGTGGGTTCGTCAGCCAGCAGCACCCTCGGGCGCAGCAAAACGGCACGGGCAATGGCTACCCGCTGTTGCTGACCGCCGGAAAGGGCCTCCGGACGCCGGTGCTCAAAGCCCTTGAGACTGACGGTCTCCAGCATCTCCATGACCCGCTCCTTGATCTCAGCCTCCGGCAGCTTCTGCATCCGCAGACCGAAGGCAATGTTCTCATACACATTCAGGTGAGGGAACAGGGCGTACTTCTGGAAAACGGTGTTGATCTGCCGCTGATAGGGCGGAACGTCATTGATCCTCACACCATCGAACAGGACATCTCCCGACGTAGGCGTCGCGAAACCTCCGATGATACGCAGCGTGGTGGTCTTGCCGCACCCGCTGGGTCCGAGAAGTGTGAGGAACTCTTTGTCATTGATATAAAGGTTAATGTGATCGAGAACCGGCTCGTCGTCGAATGCCATGCAGAGATCCCGCAGGCGAATCAACTCTTTGGACATGTATCCTCCCCCATTTCATAAGGCCGTTTCCCACCCGTTTTCCGGTGGGGGCCTGAAAAATGCCGCCTCTTCTCTCTGTTAAGGGGGGACCCTGTTTCTTTGAAATTCGGCAATTCAGAATCATAGCGGAAAACCCTTGAAATGTCAAGGAAAACGCCCGATTTTGTCGGGCGTTTTTCAAAAAAGTTATCAAGAAGGTATTTCTGGGAAATATTTCTCCCGGAAGGGGACGTTTTCCACTGTAAATTCCTGCCCCTTCAGGTAGTTCAAAAGACCGGCGTCGGTTGGAAAATCGAACCGCAGCTTGTAGGAGTACAACGCCTGCCGGGTCTCATGATAGCGGCGGTTCACATCGCCCTTGCCGTACTTGCCGTCCCCCAGCAGAGGGCAGCCAATCTCCGCCATGGAAACGCGGATCTGGTGGGTGCGGCCCGTCAGCAGACGGCATTCCACCAGAGACAGTCCGCCCCGGCTTTCGAGAGTCCGGTAAAGGGTGACGGCGGTCTTGCCGCCGGGCACCGGCTTGTGGAAGAACCGAACCTCCTTTTTGGCCTCGTTTTTCAGCAGAAAGCCCTCGATTTTTCCCTCCGGCTGCTTGGGCCGGCCCACGGTGATGCAAAGGTAGGACTTTTCCAGCTCGTGGGCCCGGATCTTCTCGTTGATGATCCGCAGGGTCTCCGCGTTCTTGGCGGCGATGACGATACCGCCGGTGTTCCGGTCGATCCGGTTGCACAGCGCCGGGGCAAAGGCATTTTCCCACTTGGGATTCCATTCCCGTTTCTGGTAAAGATATGCCTGAATGTGATTGATGAGGGTGTTGACCTTTTCCGTCTCGTCAGCGTGGACGGACATACCGGGACGCTTGTCCACCAACAGCAGGTTATCGTCCTCGTAGACGATATTCAGCTGGGGCTTGAACACCGTGTGAAAGAGATTTTCCTCATTGGGCTTGTCAAAGAACTCATCATTGATGTATAATTGAAGAATATCGCCGGTCTCCAGACGGACATCCCGCTTAGACCCCTTGCCGTTGACCTTGATCCGTTTCAGGCGGATGTACTTTTGCAGCAGAGCAGGGGGGAGCAGCGGCAGGTTCTTGGCCACAAAGCGGTCCAGCCGCTGTCCGGCGTCATTTTTTCCAATGGTAAATTCCCGCATGAGCATCCTCCGTTTTCGTTGTGGACTGCTCTCATCATACCCGCTTTTTCTCGTGTTGTAAAGCGCGGGACGAAAATCAAAGAGGCGAAGCTATGAAGAAACAAAAGCAAGAGCAGACCGGTCAGGTCAATTTTGTCTGGGCCCTGGCCGGCGGTTATCTGATCTATTTAGGCGGCAAGCTGCTGTACAGCCTGTACAGAGACGGAGCCGACAGCACTCCGATCCTGGTGGTCATTCCCGCCGCGGCGGTGTTTATCGGCGTGGGCTTCTGGCTGCTGCGCCGGGAATGGAAGGCGTATCAGTTCGGCGCCGCCCACAAGGACGATCCCTCCACCTGGAACGATGATCCGGTGGAAGAGGAGCTTCCTGCGGACAACGGCGACGAGGAGGATCCCCTATGACGGAACGGCTGCTGGCGGCGCTGACGGACAACGGCAAATGGCTGGAGGGCTTTACCCGCCTTGGATATGAGTCCACGTTCCGGGAATACTGCGATCGCTTCACGCCGGACTATCTGGCGGCGGTGCGGGAAGCGGGGGAGTCCGGGCTTCCTGCTTTGGCGGACAGCCTGCTGGACGCCTTGGAGGCCCAGTGGAAGCAGGCTCGCTTCTGGAACCGCACAACGGTCCGGGGCGAAACCAAGCAGGTTGTGGTAGGGTATCTGACGCCTATGCTCATGGCGGATCAGGAACTGCGGCCCTTTGCGGGCGTTCTGCGGGACCGTTGGAACCTGCGCTGGCCCAAGGATGTTTATCATGCCGCCGGGTATGAGCGGATCTGCAAGGGGTTCAAGCTGAGGATCCTGGGGTTTGAGGTCCCGGAGAAGAAAAAAGAGGCGCCGTTGGACGATGAAATTTGATCCCGCCGCCGTTTTTGAAAAAACTGGCGGAAAATCAAAAAAACTGTTTGACATTGCGGATGCAATCCTATATAATACTAAACGTGTCATTGCGAGGTAGCTTATGCTCATTGACGTTAGACCTATTCTGCATATCCCCGGCAAGGAACTGAATTTTCAGTTTGAGCTGGATCTGTCCGATATGGAATTCGGCGGAAGAAATCCCGTCAGCCGGCCCGTCATTGTGGAAGGCGCGGTTCGGAACCGGGCGGAAGTCCTTTATCTGGAGCTGACGGCTCACACCACGTTGGACGCTGTGTGTGACCGCTGCGGAAAGGAATTTCTTCAGGAGAAGGCGGTTTCTTACGGTTGTATTCTGGCGGAAGAGTTGCAGAACGAGGAGGATGACGAGATCCTCCTGCTGGAAGACGGCAAGGTGGACGTAGGCGAGTTGGCTCGTGAAGCCTTTATTCTCGACATGGACACGAAAACTCTGTGTTCTGAAGATTGCAAGGGACTTTGTCCCCGCTGCGGTGCCGACCTGAATCTGGGACCCTGCTCCTGCAAAAAGGATGTAGACCCCCGTCTGGCGGTCCTTGCAAAGCTTTTGGAGAACAAATAAAGTATAAATAAGGCCGCCTGGCCTTTGTAGATCAAGGAGGTGTCACAATGGCAGTACCTAAGGGAAAAGTATCCAAAGCAAGACGCGATAAGAGACGCAGCTCCACCTGGAAGCTGGCTGTCCCCGGTCTCGTTGCATGCCCCAAGTGCGGTGCTCTGCACCTGCCTCACAGAATGTGCCAGGAGTGCGGCAGCTACAATGGCCGTGAGGTCAAAGTTGTCAAGTCCGTGGCGGCGAAGTAAGAGACAATTGCTTGCTTTAGGAGGGAAGAGAATTCTTCCCTCCTTTACTTTTGCGCGGAACCGTAAGGGTACCGGGTCAGCGCACCGTGAAAAGTCTCCGTTTTCCCTTGCCATACAGGGGAATTACGGATATAATAGATTCAATCATTCAACTTCTTGCGGCGGCAGCGAAACACACCAACGCCGCTCAGGAAAGGAGTCATCTTATGTCGAAACCTATCATCGCCATCGTGGGCCGCCCCAATGTGGGCAAGTCCATGCTGTTCAATAAGATCATCGGTCGGCGGCTGTCCATTGTGGAGGACACCCCCGGCGTGACCCGCGACCGGATCTACGGGGAGAGTGACTGGCAGGGCCGGAAGTTCACCCTCATCGACACCGGCGGCATCGAGCCCCGGACGGACAATCAGATCCTGGCCTTCATGCGTTCTCAGGCCCAGATCGCCATTGACAACGCCACGGTCATCGTGTTCCTCTGCGACATCAAGACCGGTATGACCGCCTCCGATCAGGAGGTGGCTTCCATGCTCCAGCGCTGCGGCAAGCCGGTGATCCTGGCTGTCAACAAGGTGGACCAGGGCCGCAGCCCGGACATCTATGAATTCTATAATCTGGGTCTGGGCGATCCCATCGCCGTCTCCGCCGTCCACGGCCACGGCACCGGCGACCTGCTGGATGCTTGCGTGCAGTACTTCCCGCCGGAGGACGAGGAGGAAGAGGAGGATGACGCCATCAAGGTGGCGGTCATCGGCAAGCCCAACGCCGGCAAATCCTCTCTGGTGAACAAGATCTTAGGGGAGGAGCGGGTCATCGTGTCCAACGTGGCGGGCACCACCCGCGACGCCATCGACTCCCGCTTCACCAACAGCAAGGGCAGCTTTGTCTTTATCGACACCGCCGGTATGCGGAAAAAGTCCAAAATCGAAGAGGACATTGAAAAGTACAGCGTTCTCCGGGCAACTATGGCCATCGACCGGGCGGACGTGTGCCTGATCATGATCGATGCTACCGAAGGTGTCACTGAGCAGGACACCAAGGTGGCCGGTATGGCCCACGAGGCGGGCAAGGCCAGCATCATCGTGGTGAACAAATGGGATCTGGTGGAAAAGGACGATAAGACCATGGCCCGGATGACGGAGGAGATCCGCCGGGATCTGGCCTACATGACCTACGCCCCCATCCTGTTTATCTCCGCCAAGACCGGTCAGCGGGTGGACAAGCTGTTCGACATGATCGACTATGTGGCGAATCAGGCTGCTTTCCGGGTCACCACCGGTATGCTGAATACCGTTCTGGCGGATGCCCAGACCCGCGTCCAGCCTCCCACGGACAAGGGACGTCGCCTGAAGATCTACTATATGACGCAGGTGGGCGTGAAACCGCCGCATTTCGTGGTGTTCTGCAATGACCGGCGGCTGTTCCACTTCTCCTATCAGCGGTATCTGGAAAACTGCATCCGCTCCACCTTCCGTCTGGAGGGCACCCCCATCATCCTGTCCATCCGGGAAAAGGGCGATAAGGAGGATTGACCGTGCAGATCATCTTTCCAAACGGCGCGCCGCTGCCGCTGCTGCTGGGCGTCGCGGCGGTATTCGCCTACCTTTGCGGCTGTTTCAACGGGGCGGTCATCGTCTCCAAGTATATCCTGCGGAATGACGTGCGGAACCACGGCAGCGGCAACGCCGGCCTGACCAATTTCTTCCGAACCTTCGGCGGACCGCTGACCTTTGTAGTGATCCTGTGCGACGTACTGAAGGCGGTCGTGGCGCTGCTGGTCAGCCAATGGCTGATGTTCAGCGGCTATACGATCTTCATTTCTGCGGCCTCTACCACTGCGTTTTGGGACACCTTCGCCAAATACTGGGCGGGTCTGTTCTGTCTGCTGGGCCACATGTTCCCCTGTATGTTCCAGTTCAAGGGCGGCAAGGGCATCCTTTCCGGCGGCACCATCGCCATCATGATCGACTGGCGCATCGCCGTTGTTGTCTGGGGCGGTTTCCTGATCTTAACGGCCCTGACCCGGTACGTTTCCCTTGGCTCCCTGTGGGCCGGGGCCAGCTTTCCCTTTATCAGCTGGTACTGCTACCCCCAGACGCCGATCATTGTACTGGCCTTTTGCCTGGGAGGATTGATCGTCTGGAAGCACCGGGCCAATATCCAGCGCTTGCTGGCGGGAAATGAAAACAAACTCAGTTTCCATCGGAAGAAGACTTAGGAGGATAACATGAAAGCAGTTGTAGTTGGCAGCGGCGGCTGGGGCACAGCCCTGAGCATGGTGCTCTGCGACAACGGACATGATGTGACCTTGTGGTCCCATGACCCGGCGAAGGCTGCGGAGATGACAAAGACCAGGGAGAATTCCAAGCTGAAGGGCGTCCGGCTGCCGGACAGCCTGAAGATCAGCGGAGATTTGGACTGCCTGAAGGGGGCAGAACTGGTGATCTCCGCCACGCCGTCCTTCGCGGTGCGGGAGACGGGAAAGAAGATCGCCCCATACCTGACACCGGAGACCGTTCTGGTCAGTGTTTCCAAGGGCATCGAGCGGGATACGAACCTCCGCATGAGCCAGATTTTGACGGAAGTCACCGGAAATATCTGTAAAGTAGCTGCCCTTTCCGGTCCCTCTCACGCAGAGGAAGTAAGCATTCGGATGCCCACCGGCTGCGTGTCCGCCTGTCCGGATCTGAAAGTGGCCCGGCTGGTACAGGACGCTTTCATGAATGACTATTTCCGGGTCTATACCAGTGAGGATATCGTGGGCGTGGAGCTGTCCGCCGCCATGAAAAACGTAGTGGCTCTGGCCTGCGGCGTATGTGACGGCATGGGCTATCAGGATAATACAAAGGCTTTGCTGATGACCCGCGCCATGGCGGAACTGACGCGCCTTGGCGAAAAGCTGGGCGGCACCCGGCAGACCTTCGGCGGTCTGGCAGGTATGGGCGATCTGATCGTCACCTGCACCTCCATGCACTCCCGGAACCGCCGCGCAGGCATTCTAATCGGACAGGGAAAGTCCGCACAGGAGGCCATGGCGGAGGTAGGCGCCGTGGTGGAGGGCTATTACGCCGCAGAAAGCATCTACCAGCTCTCTCAGCGGGAGGGTGTGGAAATGCCCCTTTGCCGCAGCGTCTATGAGGTCCTTTATCATGGCGTGGCCGTGCAGGATGTGGTGAGCAGCCTCATGCGCCGGGCCAAAAAGGACGAGCTGACAGAGACCACTTGGCTGTAATGCATAACAAAACCACCGGAACGTGTTGCTCCGGTGGTTTTTTCTAAGTTTTATTTAATTCCGCACTTCCAGCTGATCCCAAGGTCACGAAGATTGCGGAGAAACCGCAAAAGGAAGTAAGACTCATCAAAAACGAGCTTCGCCGGGAAACCGGCAGAGCTCATTTCAATGGGATCAGAGGGAATGAAACAGCAAACGGAAGCGGGGGAGTGGTGCAAGTGAAAACTGCCCCGCAGCATACCAATAGAAAAAGCACTCAGACCAAAGTCTGAGTGCTTTACCTGTTTATCTGTACAATTAGACCGCTCTGGTGACCTTACCGGAACGCATACACCGGGTACAAACATAAACATGGCGGGGGGAACCGTTAACGATCGCCTTCACACGTTTCACATTGGGTTTCCAAGTCCGATTGGAACGCCGATGAGAGTGAGAGACCTGAATGCCGAACGTAACGCCCTTATCGCAGAACTCGCACTTTGCCATCCGTTGCACCTCCTTGCTGTTGCGTAATTACATGCTTACATACAAGCACAAGTAGTATCATAGCAGATTCAAACACAAAATGCAAGAAAAATTTGAAAAAAATTGAAAAGTTTTTTTGAGGGGCCGTTCAGCCTGAAAACGGTGAAGGTCTTGCGCCTATGTGGAAAATCATATATAATGAGAAAGAACGAATAAATTGATTTTCTGGCCGCTGGACCGTGTATGCATTTGGACGCCGGAACAGCGGTGGGCACATTATGAAAGGGTGGAATACGATGAGTGAAAAAGGCACCAGCCTGGCACAATATGTGGAGCATTTCGGACTGGAAATTCTGAACCATGGAGATACCTATGAAACGGACAAGGTAGAATCTACCAACGTCAACCGGCCGGATCTGCAGATTCTGGGCCTGTTCGACTATTTCGACGCCCGCCGGATCCAGGTCATGGGCAAGGCAGAGCTGACCTATATCATGAAAATGAGCGAGAACCGGCGGACCAAGGTTTTTGACGACCTGTTTTCCTACACCATTCCGGCGCTGGTCCTGGCCCGGAATATGGAATGTCCCGCAGAGTGCCTGCAATGTGCCCGGAACCACGGACGGACGCTGCTGCGGACAACCGAGCGGACTGCGGACTTCACCAGCCATACCATGGAATATCTCAGCAAGCAGTTGGCTCCCTGCATCACCCGGCACGGCGTTTTGCTGGACATTTACGGCGAAGGCGTTATGATCACCGGTGATTCCGGTGTCGGCAAGAGCGAATCCGCCATCGAACTGATCATGCGCGGTCACCGTCTGGTGGCGGATGACGCCGTTGAGATTCGCCTTGTGGCCGACCAGTTGATCGGCACGGCACCGGAGGTCATCCGCAACTACATCGAACTGCGCGGCATCGGCGTCATCGACGTTCAGCAGCTGTTCGGTATGCGGGCGGTCATGCCGGAGTCCCAGATCGACCTGGTGGTGGAATTTGAGCCTTGGGACAGCTCCAAGGCCTATGACCGTCTGGGAATCGAGGATCGGTTTATCGACATTCTGGGCAAACAGGTGCCCTGCGTGACGCTGCCCATCCGGCCCGGCCGAAATCTGGCCAGCATCGTGGAGGTGGCGGCCATGAACAACCGTCACCGCCGGTATGGATACAATGCCGCGGAGGAGTTGGCCAGAAAAGTGGATCTGCATGCAGATCTGGGCAGCAAATCGGCCAATCAGGGAAAATAACGGCGATTGGATGTAAGGAGGTCCACTATGGACTGGACGATTGAATTTGATAAGGCTATCGAACAGTATCTGCCGGATCTGGAAGTGCTCCAAGACGAGCCCATGAGCCGGCACACCACCTTCCGCATCGGCGGTCCGGCAAAGCGGATGGCATTTCCTTCCAGCCGGGAGCAGTTGGTGCTGCTGCTGAGCTTTGCAAAGAATTACGGCGCAAATCCGCTGGTCATTGGCAACGGCTCCAATCTTCTGGTCCCGGATGAGGGACTGGACCGGCTGGTGATTGACACCTCTGCCAACCTGAACCGGGTGGAGCGGGGAAGCGGGAACACCGTCCTGGCGGACGCCGGTGCTACGCTGGCCCGGACGGCGGATCTCGCCTGCAAATCGGGGCTGACGGGGCTGGAATTTGCCCACGGCATCCCCGGCACGGTGGGCGGCGGCGTTTGTATGAACGCCGGGGCCTACGGCGGCGAGATGAAGCAGGTGCTCCGGTCCGCGGCGGTGCTGTTCCCGGAGGAGGGCATCCGGACGCTTTCCTGCGAGGAACTGAATTTGAGTTACCGGCACAGTCTGCTGACGGAGCATCCGGAGGCGGTGGTGCTGTACGCGGAATTTGAACTGACGCCCGGCGATCCGGAGACCATCCGGGCAGCCATGCGGGAGCTGATGGCAAAGCGCAAGGCCAGCCAGCCCTTGGAATGGCCCAGCGCGGGCAGTACCTTCAAGCGGCCGGAGGGCCACTTTGCCGGGACGCTCATCGACCAATGCGGTCTGAAAGGACTGACGGTGGGGGGCGCGCAGGTTTCGGAAAAACACGCGGGCTTCCTCATCAACCGGGGCGGCGCAACCTTCGCGGACATGGCGGAGTTGATCCGTCAGGTGCAGCAGCGGGTACTGGTGGAAACCGGCGTCACGCTGGAGCCGGAGGTCAAAATCGTTAAATAAGCGGGTGAATACATGGAGATCCTGATCATTTCCGGCCTTTCCGGTGCAGGAAAGAGCCGGGCCGCCTCTTTTTTAGAGGATATGGGCTTTTACATTGTGGATAATATGCCGGCGGCCATGATCCTGAAATTTGCGGAGTTCTGCGCCGGTGGCAGCCAGCGCTATGACAAGGTGGCGCTGGTGTATGATGTCCGCACCGCCAACAGCCCTACAGAGCTGTTCGATGTGCTGGACGTGCTGAAGCACAGCAGCGGCGCATGCAGCCTGCTGTTTTTGGAGGCGGAGCCGGAGACCATCATCAAGCGCTACAAGGAGACCCGCCGCCGTCATCCTCTGATGCAGCAGGCGGATTCTCTGGAAAAGGCGGTGCGGACCGAGCAGGAGATGATGGAACCTCTGCGCCAGCGTGCGGATGTGGTCATCGACACCACCCATCTTTCCACAGCCCAGCTCCGGGGTGAGCTGCTGCGGCATTTCGGCAGCGATACTACGGAAAAGGGCGGTATGAGCGTCACCATCACCTCCTTCGGCTTCAAATACGGTCTGCCGATGGAGGCCGATCTGGTGTTCGACGTGCGCTGTATGCCGAACCCCTTTTACATCCCGGAGCTGCGGGAAAAGACCGGTTTGGATCAGCCAGTGGCGGATTATGTGTTTTCTTTCCGCCAGACCCATGATTTTATGGAAAAGCTCCGGGACCTGCTGACCTTTTCCCTCCCGCTGTACGCCGAGGAGGGAAAAACGGAGCTGGTCATCGCGGTGGGCTGCACCGGCGGCCGCCACCGCTCCGTAGCCATGACCCACGCCCTGGCGGAGGACATTCGGAACCTTGGGTACCGGGTCCGGGAAAACCACCGGGATATGAATCGGTGACCGCCTGAGAAAGGAGGACGCATGTCCTTTTCCTACGATACGAAAAACGAACTGTGCCGCCTGCCGGTACAGAAGTTGTGCTGTGCCCGGGCGGAGGCCTACGGAATTTTGCTGTTTTGCAATACCTTCAGTGCCACGGAGGTCCGCATCATCACGGAGAATCCCCATTTTGCCGCCCGGCTCCCCAAACTGTTCCGCCGGGCCTTCAACCTGCAATTCGACCGCCAGCCGGAGCAGGAGCAGGAGGAGGGCAAGCGGATCTTCCAGATCACGGATCAAAAAAAGCTGGACCATATCATCAATCTGCTGGGGTTTGATCCCCAGCAAAATCTGGTGCTCCACATCAATTTCGGTATGGTGGAGGAGACCTGCGACCGGGCGGCGTTCCTGCGGGGAGCCTTTTTTGCCGGGGGCAGCATCACGGACCCCCAAAAGCGCTACCATCTGGAACTGACCACCTCCCATTTGCAGGTGAGCCGAGAACTGGGCTCGCTGCTTCAGGAGTGCGGCTATCCGCCCAAAAGTCTCAGCCGGGGCGGCAGCCTCATTACCTATTTCAAGCAGAGCGACCAGATTGAGGACTTTCTGACGCTGATCGGCGCACCCGTGGCAGCCATGAACGTGATGTCCGCCAAGCTGGAAAAGGACCTGCGCAACAGCGTGAACCGCCGCCTGAACTGCGACAGCGCCAACCTGGATAAATCCGTGGAGGCGGCCCAAGAGCAGATGGAGGCCATCCGCCGCCTGCAAGCGGCGGAGCTGCTGGAGCAGCTGCCGGACAAGCTTCAGGAAACGGCGGCGCTGCGGCTGGAATATCCGGAACTGAGCCTTTCAGAGCTGGCGGCGGAATTCGACCCGCCGGTGAGCAAATCCTGTCTGAATCACCGGCTGCGGAAGCTGCTGGAGCTGGCAAGAGATCTTCACTAATAAAAAGAAAAGAGGAATTTGAAATGAATCGGTGTGAACAGGCTGCTGCGTATCACAAAAAGGGCTTCAACTGCTGCCAGAGCGTTCTGGCGGCTTTTCAGGATGTGATCGGACTGACGGAGACGCAATGCCTGACCTTGGGCGGCGGCTTCGGTGCGGGGGCGGGCACCGGTGAGCTGTGCGGCGCTGTGACCGGCGCCGTCATGGTGCTGGATTTGCTGACGCCTGCGGATCCGGCGGACGTCGTCGGCTCTAAAAAGAAGGCAATGGCGCAGGCCAAAGAGTTGCAGAAGCGGTTTGCGGAGCGGTTTGACGCACTGCGGTGCGCAGAGCTGCTACAAAAGAAGTTCACCCCGGATGATACCACCCCCGCCGCCAAGGCGCTGGGACTCACCGGCCACTGTGACATTATGATTGCCACGGCGGTCGAGATTGTGGAGCAGATGCTGGCGGAGCGGTGATCCACGAAAAGGAAAGTGCTTTTCAGAAAGGACGCTGACTCTATGAAGGAGAAAAAGCCTGTTGGTCCTCACAAGCTGTTGAAGATATGCAGACGGCTTTTCTTTTCCGGCGCGCTGACCATGCTGGCTGCGGCGTATCTGATCGGCCGCTTCTATACATGGCGGGGAAACGAAGCGCCAATGTTCCTTTGGCTTATGGCGGGAGCCGGGTTCCTGAGCCTGTTCAGATGTCTGCAGATCGCCAGCCTGCGTTTGTGCTGTCCCTATTGCGGCGCGTCCCTGATGGCCGGCGGCCGGATGCCGTCCAGCCTGCCCCATTTCTGCCCCGACTGCGGAAAATCGCTGGATGACTGCGATTAGATTTGCACAAAATCTATATAGTGAATCAACTTTACACAGGTTGAAATTACAAGAACTTTAGCGATTATTTGAGAAAGAAAACAGGAGGTGGCCTATGGCCTTCACCCATCTGCACGTGCATACGGAGTTCAGCCTGCTGGACGGCTTCTGCAAGATCAAGGAGCTGCCCGGTGTGGTGAAAGCCATGGGCCAGACCGCCTGCGCCATCACGGACCACGGTGTTATGTACGGCGTCATCGACTTCTATCGGGCTTGCAAGGCGGAGGGCGTGAAGCCCATCATCGGCTGCGAGGTCTATGTGGCCCCTCAGGGCCGCACCCGGTTCGATAAGGTCCACGAATTCGACAGCGAGAGCCGCCATCTGGTGCTGCTGTGCGAAAACGAGGAGGGCTACCGCAACCTCTCCTACATGGTGTCTCTGGCCTGGACGGAGGGCTTCTATGTGAAGCCCCGCGTTGACCAGGCCCTTTTGCGGGAGCACTCCAAGGGCCTGATCGCACTTTCGGCGTGTCTGGCAGGGGAGATCCCCCGCCGCCTGCGGAATGGAGAGTATGACAACGCCAAGGCCTACGCGCTGGAAATGGCGGAGCTGTTCGGCCCGGACCGGTTTTATTTAGAATTGCAGGATCACGGCATCCGGGATCAGAAGATCGTGAACCAGTCTATCCTGAAGATCCATCAGGAGACCGGCATCCCCATGGTCTGCACCAATGACGCCCACTATCTTCGGAAGGGGGACGCCGAGGCCCATGACATCCTGCTGTGCATCCAGACCGGCAAAACGGTGGACGATGAAAACCGGATGCGCTACGAGCCTCAGAACTTCTACCTCCGCAGCGAGGAGGAGATGGCGGCGCTGTTCGAGGGCTACGAGGGCGCACTGGAAAACACCCAGAAGATCACGGAGATGTGCAACCTTGAATTTACCTTCGGCAAGTACCACCTGCCGGAATTCAAGCTGCCGGAGGGGTATGACAGCTTTTCCTATCTGAAAAAGCTGTGCGACGAGGGCTACAAGGCCCGGTACGGCGATGATGACAAATACCGGGGCCAGTTGAAATACGAGCAGGACATGATCGAGAAAATGGGCTTTACCGACTATTTCCTCATCGTGTCCGACTTCGTGCGCTACGCCAAAAGCGTGGGCATCCCGGTGGGACCGGGCCGCGGAAGCGCGGCGGGGTCCATGGTCAGCTACTGCCTCAGCATCACCGATATTGACCCCATGAAGTACAGCCTGTACTTCGAGCGGTTCCTGAACCCGGAGCGGGTGAGTATGCCGGATATCGACATGGACTTCGGCGATACCCGCCGGGGCGAGGTGGTGGACTACGTCCGCCGCAAATACGGCGATGACCATGTGGCTCAGATCGTCACCTTCGGCACCATGGCCGCCCGGGGCGTGATCCGGGACGTGGGCCGGGTGCTGAATATGCCCTACGCCGATGTGGACGTCATCGCCAAGCTGGTGCCAAATACCCTGCACATCACCCTGAATGACGCGCTGCGGCTCAGCAAGCAGCTCAGCGACCTCTATGAGGCCGACGAGCAGGTAAAAAAACTCATCGACACCGCCAGGGCACTGGAGGGAATGCCCCGCCACGC
>OLFU01002407.1_pt1 | contig 14903 bp, 9 predicted proteins | sample 1605161 | NCBI WGS metagenome assembly OLFU01 (sample SAMEA3888914, study PRJEB22519) | human gut metagenome | biome: human gut; feature: human-associated habitat; material: faeces | place: Denmark | collected 2011
CCCTTTTGTTTTAGGTAGTTACGTTATATTTTATTAACTTGCGAAACTTGAATTACCCTTATCAAAGGATGTTGCCTTCACATCGTGTGATGATAGAAGCTCCTATGTGTGCAGCAGAAAACACTTGTGACTTAAAAGGTTGTATCAATTTGTTTGCTCCTTCAGGAAAAGAACATGCAAGGATCATCAATTTCTATCGCAAGTACTATAAGGAAACTTACAGTGAAATATTCCTCAGAACCGTCAAACTGATAAATCAAAACTGAAATATATGAATTACGCCGATTTTTACAACTCAGCCGAGAAAAAACTCGTTGAATCTTTGGTCTCATTGTGGTTTCGGGGCAAAGGCAAAGAACAAGAATATATGAGGACAATTCTTACAAAGGATGAGCCCCTATTATCAGAGCCTGTGTTTCAATCCGTCTTCCCGTGGGAAAGCAGTAAGGAAACATTCAGCGAACATTGTTCAAAACTCAACATTCTCACCAACGAATTTGTTAAGGCATTAAGTGGAGAATATGTGGAGAAGGATTACCGATTCCCAGCCGACCGTCATCCCTACAAACACCAGACTAAGAGCTGGAAGGCAATGCTCTCTAAAGGAGGGAAAACTATTGTGGTAACTTCTGGCACTGGTTCGGGTAAGACAGAATGCTTCATGATTCCTGTTCTTCATGATATTGCACAAAGAAATGAGAAGGATTGTGTTCAAGCCATATTCCTTTATCCTTTGAATGCATTGATGAAGAGCCAACAGAAGCGCATCCATGCTTGGTGCAAGGCTTTACCATCAAAAGTTACGTATGCTATTTATAATCGCGAGACTGAAAAGGGAAAAGGGAAGAATACAAATCCATACTATCCGCAACTAATCACACGTCCTCAAATTAGACAGAATCCGCCGCAGATTCTTTTTACAAACCCTACCATGCTGAACTATATGCTTGTCAGAGCTGAAGACAAGCCCATATTGGAAAAATCACAAGGCAAGTTGAAGTGGATATTGCTGGACGAAGCACATACATATACAGGTTCGGCAGCGGCAGAATTGTCGCTGCAACTTCGCAGAGTGTTGGATGCCTTTGGAGTAACTATTGAGCAAGTGAACTTCGCTGTTACTTCAGCTACTATTGGTGATGAAAAGGACCCTACTACAGAATTAAAACTTAAAACATTCGTTTCACAGCTAACAGGTAAGCCTGTTGATAGCGTGGTGGTCATTGGAGGCAAGCGTATTATCCCCAACATGGATAGTAATATTGCCCAACAAGCCATTGATAGAATAAATGCCAAGTTCAATACAAACATTAGGATCACAGACATTGAAAAGCTACGTAAGAAACTAAATTCGAACCCAGTTCTGTCTGCAAAAGAAATTACCAAAGAGTTGGACCGCTCCATTAGTAAAGATTTGAGAAAATCGCTGGAGCTAATAGACGTATTGGGGGACAAGATAGATGGTTTGGATAAGAATGATGGCAGTTCTATTGCCTTGCTACCATCACGCGCACATTTCTTCATCCGCTCAGTCAATGGAATATATGCTTGTGTGAATCCAGAATGTGGACATCATAAAACGACACGCTTAGATATTGGCAGTTTAACCACTTACCAAAACACAAACTGCCCGACGTGTAAATCACGATTGCTGGAGGTGGCAACATGCCCTAGTTGTGGAGGAATCATCATATCTGGAGAAACAAGCACATCGAAAGGCTTCAGAGCACATACAAATGTAGTAGATATAGACAAAAGTATTTTCTATGACAATATCGACGAAGATCTTATAGAGACGGAACAGGTGGCAGACGAAATTGTTGTCGATACTGAAGCTGATGGCTTTACTCCATTCTATTTTGGTAAGCCAGAGAAACGATGTCTAAGGAAACATACAAGAGAAGATAGGCATGTATTCAATCATGAGAGGAACAAAATTGAGATTGCAGCAGAAGAAGCCGAGGAGAAGCTCGTGTTCAAATCGCTAAGACACGATGAAAGCAATGCTGATTTGTGCCCTCATTGTGGCAACCGCATTGGGCGACTCCACTATTTAAGAGCTAGTGCCACGCAAATGGGACGTGTTCTCTCTACACTGATATTAGATAATGCAGAAAGCGGTAATACTGATGATTTTGACGTTCTGTATGACGGGAAAAAGTATATTATCTTCACAGATAATCGTCAAGGCTCCGCTCGTTCTGCAATGGGTATGAACCAAGATGTTGAACGTTCTTGGATTCGTTCCTCAATCTTTCATGCGTTGGCAGACAAACGGATAGATTGTGAGGCTACTGCCACTTCAGGATTAAATGATGAAGAGGAAACTGAATACAATGAATTAAAGAGTATGTCCAATTTGGGCATGGGTCTTAAGAACAGGCTTGCTAAGCTGGAGGAGAAAAGAAATGGAAGTAACAACACTACAATCCCAGAATCTCCAGACGAGACATTTGAAAACATCAGCAGGCTTCTGGAATACAATGCGGATTTTGGCAAACTCTACAAACATCTCAATGCTGCACGTGGTGTAAAATACAACAACAAGTCAGCATACCTTAAAGCTCTTTTGGTTGACCAGTTTGGATGGATTCCAAAACGTGCCAATTCTTTAGAGAATATGGGGTTCGTAAGATTGGTTTACCCAGGGCTAAAAAGTGCAAAATGCCCTTCTATACTTAAACAAAAAGGTTACGGAGACAAAAACTGGCAGGATTATCTAAAAATCTGCATTGATTATGTAATCCGTGGTGGACGGCATTACACTATTTCGGGTGATTTTAAAGATTTCCTTACTCAGAACACGTTCGTTTCGGCAATCTACCCCAAAGATTCAACACTTCGAATTAAGGGACAGCCAGTGAGTAAGTGGCCGTCTGTTAAACAAAGTTTGACTGGCATACAAGATGAGCAGAACAGGATTGTACTTCTATTATGTGCTGCTCTTGACTATAATGACGTTGAGAGTTTTAATCCTGAAATGATAGCCAACATCAATGAGTTGTTGGAACAAGCGTGGATTTTCATCACGTCTAAAATATTGGATTGTTCAGACACGGAGAACCATGGTTTTATGCTTGATTTGCTTGGGTCAAAGGTAAGACTTCAACTCATGGATAAAGGCTATCTGTGTCCTGTGGACAATGTAATTGTTGATACGATATTCTGTGGTTACAGCCCTCGTATGAATGGATATATCGGAAAAGAGTACTTTGACAGATATAAGATTAAGGAAACCATCGATTATCCATATTTCCCATTTAAATCTTCTAAACTCACTCAGGGCGAAGTGGATACATGGATCTCCCAGAAGCTTGTTCGTCAAAAAGAACTCGGAGTATATTCTGATATTCATGAAAGAGTATACTTACAAAAGCCTATTTTCATAGCAGCAGAGCACTCAGGACAACAATCTCGTAAAGACCTTGAGAAATACGAACAGGAGTTTAACAATGGTCATCTGAATGTCCTATCATGTTCTACAACTATGGAAATGGGGGTAGATATTGGAGGTATAAGCGAAGTCGTCATGAATAATGTTCCTCCCAAGTCGGCAAATTATTTGCAAAGAGCAGGACGTGCAGGTAGAAGAAATGAAACAAAGGCTTTGGCTTTGACTTTCTGTGCTCCCAATCCGATTGGCACTTTCACTTGGAATAATCCCAATTACCCCATGACTCACATAACCGAGACCCCCCTTTTGAAATTAGAGAGCCGCCAGCTCATTCAAAGGCACTTAAATGCCTTGATATTTGCTGACTTTGTTTCAGAAGAAGGTGGCATTAGAGTCACATCGAAATTAAAAGATTTCTTTGAATCAACGGAAGGAACAACCTACTATGATGGCTTCCTGACACATATTGACAAAATCATTGGAGGCCAGAGAAATGCCATTGATTCTTCGTATGCAAATCTCGTTAAGGGAACGGCATTGTCTGCTGTTCCAATAAGTGACGCAGCGTTTGCGACAAAGAAAGACATTGCCATTGTCTTTAGCCTGTATAAAAGCAGATTGGATTCATACGACCTATCCCTTGATTCCCTGCGCAATGAAAGCGGGCACAATGCTGCAATTAAGGCATTGAAACATCAAAAGGACAACTTCCTAGAATTATCACTCTTACAGTATCTTGCCGAGCATTCATTCTTACCAAGTGCAGGAATACCGACTGGATTAGTTCAGTGTATACTGGGATATGACAAAACCGACGATGATCCTACCATGCACCTTAGCCAGGCCATATCATCCTATGCTCCAGGAAATCAAGTGGTAAAGAACGAATGGATATATGAGCCAAGCGGAATCCTTCTGAAAACGAAATATGATGACAGTTCAGCAAGATATGTATTACAGAATTGTATTCGCTGCGGCTACACTACAATCACTTCTGGTTCTGCGATAAACGATTGTCCTAAGTGTGGAGGGCAAGATACCATGCATGGCATAAAGGAGATGAGTCTTTCTACTGACAGTCGATTTACTGAAATCGTAGAACCTGCCGCATTCACAGTGGCTTGGGGTTCAAAACCTTCACGAAAGATGAACAGACGTGGCGGTATGAATTTTATTCAACCCGTACTCTTAGAGATGGAACCATGGGGAGAAAAAATATCATCCACGAAAATGTCAGTTAGATGCCCGACTAACAAATCAGAAATTCTATTCTACAACAGAGGCCAAAACGGATATGGCTATGCGCTGTGTCCCTACTGTGGCAGAATGGAACAAGAGAAAAATATAGATGACTCAAACCATGCGTTAGCTGGTCATAAACATCTGTTAACAGGGATGCCGTGCCAAGGAGCAAATAGTATCAGAAGACACGTGCTGCTAATAGGCCGCTACCAAACAGATTTTGTAGAGATAAGATTCTACGATGCAAATAACGCTCTGATAAAAGATTCAAATACATTGTATTCTCTTGGTGTAATTCTAAGTAGGAAACTAACCGAACTGCTTGGCGTGAACGATGGCGAAATAGACTTTGGATATGACACCAGTAACCACACCGTGTTCATCTATGACACAGCATTAGGAGGAGCAGGCTACTCCACTTTGTTCCGCGAATACAAGGACAAGGTATTGGGACTTGCCTATAATTCATTGCGCCACTGTGATTGTGAAAGAGCTTGCACCAAATGTCTTATCGACAGACGTTCTCAATGGTATCTAAATTACCTTAACAGACAGAAAGCACTTGAATGGCTAGAACTCGAAATCCAATCACGAGTCGCACCAAAATTCATTTCTTCATTGGTGGATGATGCGTCATTTGTCACGACAGATTTTGCAACAGAACTCTACCAGCTGGTGCGCAACTATAATTTCAGATCCATAACACTCTTTGTTGATAACGATTATTCTTCATGGCAATTGAATGAATTCCCGTTCATCAAAATGCTGGGAGAGCTTAAGCTTATGGGAATTGATGCTTCATTTTCCGTAAGGAATCAGATTGACCTGTCAAAGAGTTCACCAGCAGAAAGAGCTACTATTATGGCAGCTCTAACCCAGAATAATTTCTATTACAGTCAAGGTTGTTTGCCATCGTCACTGAGACCATTATTACAAGTAAGGTTCAATGATGGACGAACAAAGACTTACTTTGGCAGAGATATTGACACATCCCTCACTCATTCATGGGGAGACGGTGATGTGTATTGCACAAATTCAGACATGGGCTTAACTATTTCCCAGATTAATCCGTATAAGTTACTGGAAAAGTACATGAATAGTAATGGAACGTTGATGTTTGAGAAAAGGATTAAGATGGACTGTTCAATTGACTCTCTTTTCAAAGTTCTTGCTTATGGCGAGGATATCAAGTGGGGGCGCATCAAGTCATCGCTGTATGGGAAAAGGGCTTCTTTAAGTTATTCTGACAGATATATCAGAACTCCTCTCGGCTGCATCCTTTTGGCGTACTTCATTAAGTCACTAAAAATATTTTGTAGCTTAGTCGTTAATAATCTGACCATCTCTGTTGAGCCTATTAGGGTAAACTCGCATTCAGCAAACGATGTCAAGATGAATGAAAATTTCAATAGCAATGACGCACGAAATCGTTTCTTGATAGAATCAATATCTAACATCTGTAATTTGTCTGCAACAATATCTGACGACGGATATATTGTTCACGAGAGGTGCTTAACAATAAAAAGTGATGATGTTGAATTGTGCATTCGCCCTGATGCAGGAATAGCTAATGGCTGGAAAACTTTCAGATGGGAGGATGCTGAGTGTACAGACAATGACTTTAGATACAATTGGGAGTTAGAAATGAAACTCCGCAATACAAAGAAGAACCATGAGGGAATTCTGTATACGATTTCACTTAATGAAAACTGATAACTTAGAATAGCAGAGACTATGAAATATCAAAAGTACATAGACCTTTTTAGAAAAAAGCACATGTTGTTGCTAACAGGTGAACCTGATATGGAGTTAGACATTATTGCTCAGGACATTGCTGCGCAGATGATTCTTGGGAGGGATGACGTAGAGCATCTATCCAAGGATGAAAAGCATGTCTTGGACGAGCATATTTCATATTATTCCGAAGATTCTGATAGCATTAAAAATCTCGCAGATTTTGAAAAAGCTATCAAGCAAGTCTTGGAAAAATCCAATAATGACAACAGCAATTATCTTGGTGACAACATTATCGCTGAACGTTTTCGTGAACTGTGTGACAGTATAAGAAAGAGGGATGTCAAGAGGTTGGCATGTAGAGATAGTAAAGGAAAAGAAAGGAATTGGCTGACTATATATGATGAGGAGAACAATGTTATCCTTGTCGAAGGAGATAGATGTACAATCAAAACTATCAAGAAAGCTTATTATAATGAGCATATACAAGACATTAATACATTAGATGGCTTGATGGCCTCTGCTCTTAAGAAATTGTTAGCTGGTGATGTCGCACATGTATATGCGATACTTAGATACCTTCTGACTGAAGGAAAAGCGTTTGGAACAATAGAAGATGCTTTTAGCCATCTATGGGATAAAGTCAGAAAAGGCGATATTAAAGCTCTTCCCATGAAAAGAGGAAAACTGACATCAAGGTTGTTTGTTGATGAGGAGAACAAAGATACCATATACTTTGTTCAACAAAATGACGGATTTGGAGTAAATGCCGAGAAAGTCATATCTGCAATGGGTAGGCTTAATGGTATGAAGCTTTCAAGAGGTATGGAGGCTGCTATTCGTAAAATCAAGCCAGACTACGAGACGGCTAAAACGTCAATGAACGCATCGTTCCCGTATGTGCTCATAATTGACGAAATTGGTTCAAATAAAATATCAGACCTTCACAATGTTCTGAAAGACAGTTTAGTTGGCATGTCTTCAGACAACATGTACATCTTGGCAGCAATGAATAATGCAGAAAAAATCGATTTTGAAAATGATGTTAGCAAAATCTTCACAGCAATAGAAGTCCCTGCCAATAATTCTTCGGCCAAATCATATACCAGCCGAACAAGATTGGAAGGAAGAATAGCTGAAACAAAAGTTTTACGTCGTTATCGCAATCGTGCAGCAAGACAACAATGCTTGAAAGCCTCTGGCTACACGTGTTATGTTTGTAATTTTAATTTCGAGAAATTCTATGGTAGTATTGGCAAAGATTTTCTTGAAGTACACCACAAAAAACCTTTGGCATCATATTCACAAGAGCATGAGATACCAGTAGGGGAACTATGTGCGTTGTGCTCAAACTGTCATTCTATGGTACACCGCACACGTGAAGCGCGTGATGTAGATGACTTAAAGAAAGCTATAGCAGCAAACAGGAGTCAACCCCATTAACACAATCGAGATATGACATTAAATGATTTCATAAAGGAAGACTACCATTATCCCTGGACGAGCAAAGAGAAGTTCTTGTTTGAAAATAACTAGGTAAAATTCTGGTATAAGTTATATATGACAGCTTACACATATAGCACCGCGAGCGGTCATTGGTCTTGGTAGGCGACAGCCTGAAGAACGTCATGCCTGCTTCTCCCTGTCGTTCTGGTCGGCTTTTCATTGAAGCTGTCCATCAACTCATAGATACGGGCATTCATACTCAGTAGATTGTAAAACACCTCGTCATGTAGCAGAGCGTAGACGGCATTGTAGGTCTTTAGGACGAGTCCCTCGATTGGACCTTTGTCCCTGGAAATGCGAACCTTGCAGGTTTGGAGGGATGTATCGTAATAGGCGGCCCATTCCACGGCAGCATTATTGAATGCTGCCTCGTAGCGGTCGCATATCTTCACCCACTGCTTCATGTTGTCACTCTTGGCTATGCGAGTTGTTCCTCCGAAGTAAGAGAAGGCATCGGATATACCGCCAAAGATGTTCTCCATGGAAGCGTTGTACATAGCCTTTGCAAATTCCAAGCCGCTGTATGGCAGGATGCAGACCAAGACGACAACCTTGGTTAGCTCACCTGTCTTCGGGTCGGTAAGCCACAGAGCATCGCCGGCGAAGTCAATCTGCATATCTTCCCCAGGAATATAGGTGTTATGGAAGCTGAGGTTGTGTGAGTACTGATACTCACGAATTGACTTCTTGAAGTGGGTGTATCCATATCCGTCGGGATGCTCCTTCTTGTATGACTGGCGTGCAGGGCTTGAATGGTGAGGTAGCGGTTATGCGACAAGTCTGACACATATTCAGGCAACAGACCGTCCAGCACCTGACGTTGGGAGGATGGCGCTGCTGTGAGTTTGGACAACAGAAGGAATGATTCTATATCCCCGTCACTCATGCGGCCTATCACGCCATAGGACAAACCTTGGGAATCCGCCAAGGTCTTGTACCGGTTCAGTACACCACGTCCCATGTGTAGTTGCTCGCAAATAGTACGCTGCGGTATTTTGGCCGCTAGCATTTGAAATGAACGTTTTAATTTGCTCATGTTTACATTACTTTGTGCCATATCTATACAGATTTTAAAAGCCTACTGCAAAGATAGGCGGTTATTATTATACATGAGCAGAACTTAATTTTTTTTGGTACCGATTGGTGCGCTATGATGGTACCGATTCGCCGATACTGTCAGTTTACCTCCTACTTTCTTTTTACCGAGAGAAAAGAAGAGGAAGCGAGTTACAGTGCGCAATAGAGTACGCAAGAACAACGACGGTGTTGTTTTGAGGACTTTTTTGTGCATATCGACCGTTTTTCAGCAAAGGATTCATACCTTTGCAGAACCATCCCAACTGCTGGCTTGCCGCTTGCAGGCCAACTACAAAAACGAACCGAATCAAGACGAACAAGAACAATGGAAAGTAGAAAGGAATTGGCAGCGGAGAAGAAACGCTGCGGCTCGCACAACTGCACACAATCCGTACTCTGCACCTACTGCGACCTGACAGGACTGGACGAAGAGACCATCAAGCACGCGGGCAACTGTTTCGCAGCGGGCATGGGCAACGGAGAAGGTACCTGCGGATCTATCGTGGGCGCAGGCATCGTCTATGGACTGGCCGTGAGAGACCAGGCCAAGGCTGTGAAGGGCATGAGGCAGATCATGGAGAAGTTTCAGGAGCGCAACGGTGCCACTTGCCGTATGTTCGTCAACGGAACAGCTTATATTATTGGACGACGAAGGAAGTCCGTCCCTCTTTGCTCCTATAATGATAGCCACGCTTTCGACCTGTGCGCAATTGGAACGTGACAATATCTCATTCCGATTGCAGTCAGGAAGGAAGCAGTATATAGAGAAAGGTGGAAAACTCGGACGCAAGGTAGGCTCTGTAAAAACGGCAGAACAGATGAAAGCCGAATATAGGGAAGTAATAAGTCTGCTTCGCAAGGGATATTCAATTCGGGATGTGGCGAAGTTGTGTGGTAAAGGGGTAAGTACCGTACAACGAGTGAAGCGATTACTAAAAGTACAATCAACGCAATAATACTATTGATTTTACGTTCTTTTCAAAAAAAGGATTGTGCAATAGCGACTTAAAGGCTAAAAACACTACCTTTGAATGCAATAATAAGTAACAACACGTTTAAGGTCACAATTTGTGACCTTAAAAAAATAGAAATATGGCAAACAACATAGATAAAAAAGAACCAGTCACAAATTGTGAGCAGTCCAAAATAGATATTATAAAATGCGATAACCATGAACTCGCAGGTAATATCGAACCTCTAATAAAAGTAATTAGAGGACAACAAGTTATGCTTGACCGTGACCTTGCCACACTTTATGGCGTTGAAACAAAGCGTCTTAATGAGCAAGTAAAACGTAATATTAAACGATTTCCAGAAGATTTCATGTTTCAATTGACCAAGGACGAATGTTTAAGGTCGCAAATTGCGACCTTAAACGAAGGACGAGGACAACATTTGAAATACATGCCTTACGTATTTACTGAAAACGGAGTCGCTATGCTTAGTAGTGTTTTACGTTCTGACACTGCGATTGAGGTGAATATTCGAATAATGCGAGCTTTCACTTCAATGCGTCACTTTCTACAGAACAATGCCGAAGTGTTTCAGCGTCTCTCGACTATGGAATACCATCAATTGGAAATGCAACAACACTTGCAAGAATCCGACAAGCGTATAGAAGAAGTGTTTCGCAGATTGGACGAGGGCAATGCAAAGCCGAAACAAGGTGTGTTCTACAATGGTCAAATTTATGACGCCTATACTTTCGTGTCCGGCTTGATTAAGAGTGCAAAGAAACGTATTGTCCTTATCGACAACTATGTTGACGAGACTGTACTGACATTGCTCGACAAAAGAGATAACAACGTGTCTGCAATCATCTATACTCAGCAGATAAGCCGTCAGTTCCAACCCGACATAGACCGTCATAATGCTCAATATGCACCGATTGATGTTGAAACATTCCGTTTATCACATGACCGCTTCCTTTGTATAGACGATGATGTGTATCACATAGGAGCATCCATTAAGGACTTAGGCAAAAAGTGGTTTGGTTTCTCCAAGATGGAGATACTTACACCAGATGAATTGGTAGAAAGAATCAATAGAGAGTAAGACGCCTCTATATGTAAAGCAAAAAATATGATATGAGAAACTTGTGGATATTTCATAAGAACAAAAACTTAAAATAATGAGATTCCTTGTTTTATTTATTACGATACTATTATGTTCGACCACGATTAAGGCTCAAAGGCTATATAGTGAGAGTGGCGATTTTTATGAGAAATCAAAGAGGAATGTTGTTGATCATGCCAAGTTGGGAGTATTTTATGAATTAAAGTTCCGCAAAGATTCTACCAAGTTGGATGATTATACTGAAGCGCAAACAGTATTGATGGTTTCAGATAAGCACTTACTTTTTAGTGATTATAATCGATTGGCATGCGATTCAATAAATGACTATTTAGCCAGTAGTAAACAAAATAAAAAGGACCAAAAGGCTCGTGAAGAATGGATGCAAGCTATTAAAAAATGGACTTTTTTCTTTGTTACGCTAACTGATTTAGAAGAACAAAAAACCACGGTACAGACTTACGATGTATTGCGAAGCTACGAGTACACTTACCCAACGCCTCAAATGGACTGGCAATTGGTATCCGGGGATTCTATAATAAATCAAAGAGCTTGCAAAAAGGCCATTTGTTCTTTTGCCGGTCGAAATTATATTGCATGGTACACTGAAACGATAGCACTTCCTTACGGACCTTATCTTTTTACAGGATTGCCTGGGCTGATCATGGAAATCCATGATGAAGGTCGCAACTGGATTTTTACAAATAACGGGGTCGGAAAGATGCCTCAATACAGTGACATGTATCTTTATAAAAAAAGGTATATCACAGATTTGATTGTAACCACACGCGAGAATGCCCTGACCGGTTATCGGAATGACATTGAGGATTTTGATAATCTGAGTATTGAGATTTTCAAGGTAAGGGTCGAAAAGAACGGCCAAATGGTTACTCCGGAAGCAAACAAGCCGAAACGTCCCAGTAATATGCTTGAATTACAATGGTAAAGATTTTTAAAATATTAATTATGCTATTTCTGTTTCCTTTGTCTGTATGGGCACAGGAAACAGAAGTCGTTTTTAAGGGTATTGTTACGAATACAGAAGGCATTGGCATTGCTAATGTATTATGTAAGGCATTAAGTGCCACGGATTCTTTACTGGCTTATGGTATCACCCAAAGCAACGGACAATTTCATTTGCAATACAAGAAGAATGTAAATAAACTGACATTCTCGAAAATGGGCTATGCCACACAAATTATTTCAGTTCAAAAGGATAAATATCAATATACCGTTCAGTTAGAAAAAAAGCCTTATGAGCTTGATGAAGTTGTAGTGAAAGAGGCCCCTATAACTCGTAAAAAAGATACGCTTGACTATTATGTAGAGTCTTTTCGTCAGAAAGAGGACTATAGCATTGAGGATGTGCTCAAACGCATGCCGGGTATTGAAGTGACGACTTCAGGACAAATTTTGTATCAGGGTAGCTGCATCAATAAACTGAACATTGAGGGATTAGACCTTATGGGTGATCAATATAACCAAGCCACTCAGAATATGCCAGCTGAGGCCGTATCTACGATTCAGGTTATGGAAAATAATCAGCCCATCCGTGCCTTGGAAGGAAAAATTCATAGTAATCATGCGACACTCAATATAAGGTTAAAAAAGAACTATAAAATGCGCCCTTTTGGTGACGCAGAAGTGGGAGCCGGAGGAACGCCTGCTATATGGGACGGTAGTCTGACAGGGATTCAAGTGGCAAAGAAAAATCAAGTATTATTTACCGGAGCCTTAAACAACAGAGGTGCCTCATTGCGCAGCTTGCAAAATGGCATGTCGAACTTTACGGGCATTTATGCACAAGAGCAATTGCCTGCTCCTTTCCTCTATTCTACTACAACCCGCCGTCCACCCATTTCACCTATTTATTACTTGAACAACCGTTCCTATTTTGCCGGACTGAATTATATGCACGCTTTCACTCCTTATTCCACGTTACGTTTCAATCTGCTTTACAACCACGAAGGAGAAAACCGTGAGGATAGCACCCGAAGCGAGTATTATGCGGGCGACACAATTAGTATTTACGAAAACAATCGGCAAAAGAGCTGTGAAGATGTAGTAAAAGGACAGGTGCGTTACGAATTGAATGGCAAGAAGGTGTACGTGGAGAACGTCCTTTCAGGGCAATGGCAGGATGTCAGCTCCTATAATCAAAATGTATCCAATTTAGGCTCTTTGGGAGAGAACATACATCGCAAACCTTATTTTATTCAGAATGTCGCCAATGTCAACCTGACCACTCCAAGTCGTGTCTATAGTTTGGCTTCCATTGTGCGTACCTATCAGACGCGCGAGCGACTTTCTGATTATTGGACAGCAGATAACGAATACAAACGGCAGAGCTATTATCTGAACCATTGGTTTATGCGCCACCGGCTCTCCACGGCTTTCGATATAGCGGGCAATCCCTTGACGTTGGGTTACATTATAGAATACAAGCACAACAGACTATACGATACCCAACAGACGGCTACTTCGTCCTATTGGCTGCACACACTCGAACCATCGTATCAAATTCGGTGGAGCGGTGGAAACGTCGAACTACTTCTTCCTGTGGAATATACCATTTCCCGTTGTGGCTGGCGGAAAGAAAAAGAACAAAAAGTTCTTTTCTCTCCTTCGCTCGATTTCACTCAACAAATTAGTTATCTATTGCGAATGGAAGCCTCGGTAGCCTATAACCAAAATGCTTCAAACGCCGATCCTTGGTTCAATGGAACGATGATGAACAACTACCGTACATTTACGACAGGCATCGACAGCCTTTCGGTGCAGCGTGTCGCGTTGGCGAATCTCCGTCTGTCGTATCTGAACACCATCACGCTCTTTTCGTGGAATGTTTATGTCGGCTGGACGCGCAGTACTTCCGACCATTATCTTAAAAGTCTTTATATGCCCGATTATACGCTCTTTGTTCCAGTGTGGAACGACCGCACGAAAACTACCTGGAGCATGGCACTGTCATGTCGTAAGAACTTTCGCAATGCCCACATCAATTTGAGCGGACAGGCCAATTATTCATATAATAAGGAGTTTGTGTCTCAAAACGAGGTGGAAGATTATCTGCGCTATCATGCCTTGCATGCTTCAGTCACGGCGCAATGGAGCGGACTGACATGGTTCCAGCCCAAACTCACCATGGCCGGAAATATCAGTTGGAAAAAGCCTGATGTCTTCTCCGTAACTGACAATCTGCTGAAAAATGCCTATTATTCCTTAACAATGGATTTCTATCCTATCAGTAAACTCCGGCTGTATGCCGACTTTTCGCAATCGGTCTTCGAAATAGTCCGTAACCATTACTCTATTAACAGTTTTTTGAATGCCGGTATGCGCTACGATTTCAATTCTCGCTGGTCTGCAAGTGCAAATATCAACAATCTGTTTAACCGCAAAGACTACGAAGTTTCGCTTTATCAAAAAGCCAATTTTCAATACTACCGCGTACCGCTGCGTGGTCGTGAGTTTATGATTTCGCTACGGCTTAAATATTAAGATAAAGGCCTATTTAACCCAAATCGGTCATTAGGATTTCTCTGTGTCGTACGGCAAAGAGAAATCCTTTAATTTTTGTTGCAAAATATCTATGATTATGAGGATGGCATAGCCAAAGTGAGATGGGAGGTTAATCCTGATGGTATGTATTATCGTGTTACCTCCTACTTTCTTTTTACCGAGAGAAAAGAAGAGAACGCTCTGTAAAGCGCGGATAATGATATTTTTATCCCGGATCTTTTGGAAACTCTGTTTTTAATGGCTATCTTTGTATCTGGAAGTAAAACAAGATGAAGACAGAGAAACAACAAAGCGTGGCTGTTAATCCGGCAAAACGAAATGTGCTCGGTTTGAAAAACGAAACGTGCAAAAATCG
>OLFU01002408.1_pt1 | contig 14896 bp, 14 predicted proteins | sample 1605161 | NCBI WGS metagenome assembly OLFU01 (sample SAMEA3888914, study PRJEB22519) | human gut metagenome | biome: human gut; feature: human-associated habitat; material: faeces | place: Denmark | collected 2011
CAAATCAAGGAAAAATCGAAGGAGAATGAGTATATATGAAATTAGGTATCGTGGGACTGCCGAATGTTGGCAAGTCCACCCTGTTCAACGCCATCACCAACGCTGGTGCTGAAAGCGCCAACTACCCCTTCTGCACCATTGACCCCAACGTGGGCATGGTAGCAGTGCCGGATGCACGGCTGGACAAGCTGGCAGAGATCTATGAGCCGGACAAAAAGACCCCGGCGGTCATCGAGTTCGTGGACATCGCCGGTCTGGTGAAGGGCGCCAGTCAGGGTGCGGGCCTTGGCAACAAGTTCCTGGCCAATATTCGCGAGACCGATGCCATCGTCCATGTGGTCCGTTGCTTTGATGACGAGAATATCATGCACGTGGTGGCGGATGCCGGCACCAACGTGCCCGTAGATCCCGTGGGGGATATTGAGGCCATCGATATGGAGCTGATCATGGCGGATCTGGACATGGTCCAGCGCCGTGTTGACAAAGCCCAGAAGGCCGCCAAGGGCGACAAGAAGTTCCTTCATGAGGTGGATGTATTCAAGGCCCTGGCGGAGCATCTGGACGGCGGCAAGTCTGCCCGGACCTTTGACTGCTCCGATGATGACAAGGCCCTGATCGCCACCTCCGACCTGCTGACCCTGAAGCCCATCATCTACGCCGCCAACATGGACGAGGACGGCTTTGCCAATCAGGAGGGCAACGAGTATCTGAAGAAGGTCCGTGCGCTGGCAGAAGCCGAGGGCAGCGAGGTTCTGCCCATCTGTGCCAAACTGGAGCAGGACATCGCTGAGCTGGAGGGCGAGGACCGGCAGATGTTCCTGGACGAGCTGGGTATCGCAGAATCCGGTCTGGATCGGCTCATCAAGTGCAGCTACTCCCTGCTGGGCCTTATCTCTTTCCTGACCTACGGCAAGGATGAGTGCCGCGCCTGGACCATCAAAAAGGGCACCAAGGCCCCTCAGGCCGCCGGTAAAATCCACACTGACATCGAGCGGGGCTTCATCCGGGCGGAGGTCATTGCCTATGATGATATGATCAAGTACGGCGGTGTCAACGCCGCCAAGGAGAAGGGCCAGCTCCGCAGCGAAGGCAAGGAGTATGTAGTGCAGGACGGCGACATGATCTACTTCCGCTTCAACGTGTAAAATCAGCTTTAAACAACAGCGGTCCCGGATATGACACCCGGGACCGCTGTTTTGTGAGGATGGGGGATGTGCGAAAAAGCTCTACCACCAAAAGAAATGGACATGACTTTTCGTCATGTCCATTTCTTTTGTCAGGCGGCTTCAATTCGGATATTTTGCCTTGGAATCCTTGCACCGCAACGGCTTGCAAATTTCCGGCAAAAAATACTCGCAATTTTTTTGAGGTACTACTGACGCTATTTGAACCCCCGGCCGAATTTAACGCAGATATTACTCGTCCAGCTTTTGGAACTCATCCAGCCGCAATTCTCGCTTCAGTTCTTCTTCTGTCGGGAGATAGGTGAAATATTTGGATGCGAAAATCTGGTGATTATCCTCCGGTAAAGTGTACTTTACAACAGCATCACTTTTATCGGCACAGAGGACAATGCCAATCGGCGGTGTGTCCCCTTCGTTCATCAACTCACGAGTGTAGTAGTTGACGTACATCTGCATCTGACCGAGATCCTGATGCGTAAGCTGACCCATCTTCAGATCGATCAGCACAAAGCACTTGAGGATATAATTGTAAAACACAAGGTCGATGAAAAAGTTCTGACCATCCAGCGTAAACTTCTTCTGTCGTGCTACAAAGGAGAAGCCTCGTCCCAGCTCCAGCAGGAAGTGTTGCAGGTGATCAATCAATGCCTGCTCCAATTCTCCCTCATAAACATGCGTATCCGGTTGGATTTGCAGGAACTCCATTACATAGGGATCTTTGATGATTTTTTCATATTCCGGTTTTGGCTCCGTCGTTTGTATCTCAGCAGCGACAAGCGATTTATCCTGGCTTGCCAAGATGCGCTGATAGTACATCGTGTGAATCTGCCGTTCAAGCTGCCGGACGCTCCATGCGGACTTCGCACATTCTTCCGCATAGAAGGCTCTCTCTTTCTCATTGGGAACCCGCATCAGTAGTCGGTAGTGCGACCAGCTCAATTCGGGACACAGTGTGTCTCGAATTGGATATGCGCAGTAGAATTGGCGCATCTTTCGCAAATTTGACTCGTCAAATCCCTTCCCGAATTCCGCCATCAGATGTGCGGACAGGTATTGCAGCAGCTTTTTGCCATATCCTGCACGGTCATTTTCTCCGCAGGCTTTGTAGATCTGCTCACCGATTTCCCAATAGGCTGTCACCATTGCGGAGTTTACTGCTGCGCACAAACTACGCTGTGCAGACACAATGGAATGGCGGATTGAATGATAGGTCTGCTCTGTTGTAATGTTCGTTTGAAGCTCGTTATCCATTCCGTTCACCTCGCTCCTGCAATAATTCTCTCAGAAGTCCTTGGCACCCCGCCAGCACATCCTGCCAAGTCGATTCGAAGTCTTCGGTGTACCACGGGTCGGCAACATCGCGGGAGTGGTCGGTGTAGTCCATCAGAAGGTGTAGCTTGCCGGCAAAATCGCCGCCGCAGATGCGGTACATATTCCGCAGGTTCGCGCTGTCCATGCCGATCAGCAGGTCGTACTTGTCGTAGTCCTGGTTGGTAAGCTGCCGCGCCGCGTGGCCGTCGCAGGAGATCCCATGCTCCGCCAGCTTGCGCCGCGCCGGAGGGTAGACCGGGTTGCCGATCTCCTCCCGGCTGGTGGCCGCCGACTCGATATGGAACTGTGACGTCAGCCCAGCTTTTTTGACCAAGTCCCTCATCACGAATTCCGCCATTGGGCTGCGGCAGATATTTCCATGACACACAAAGAGTATCTTTTTCATTGCATTTGCTCTCCCGCGTTGCTTCTTTTTCACCAGTATAGCAGGAAAACGCCTGTTCGTCGAGAGAAGAATACAGCCACGCCTGAGATTCTATGGCGTCCAACAATTTTGCTTTCTTCCATCCAAAGTGCAGCACGGCTCGGATGTACCACGCTCGTTCATCGTTGTTGCTGCACCGTTCTAAAATCGCCACATTCTGCGTCCAGCCGAGGTTCATTGCCAGCCGTATGATTTCAGGAGATTCCTCGTAGGCTGCGTAAAACTCTCGCATACGGCGCAGGTTGCGGGGAGAGAAGCCATTGGCCGCAGGATAAGTGTCTCGCAGATATTCAGAGGCCACAACAGCCGCACCTTTCTCCACTCGGCCGCTGACCAGCCGACCGATCTCACAGTACAATTCCATCTGTGGGAACTGTGCCGTCATAAGCTTGTCCAGTTCAGAAAACAGGTTGCTGTAGTCTGCGGGCTTGCGGATGTTCACAGGCATTCTCCTTTCTATATATAATTTCAGGGGATTATAATGGACTTCTTTGAATGAGAAGATCCTCGTGTTTCGTATAAATCGAAACACGAGGATTTTTCGTCTATTCTGCACTAACCATATACCAACTGGTACTCTGAACCCCTGCCTTGGTGAATGTTTTGCTCTCTATCATATTGGCAGATATTTCGGTTCCGATTTTTTCTGCAACCGATATAAGCGTTTCTGGAAGAGCTTTTCCCTTTACAATACCGAATTCATCAACACTCATTTCAAACGTGCGATTTCGAATATTGATGCCGTTTAGCATTCCGTGGAGGACAATATCGCTACTATCAATGTTATCGATAGTATCTAACACTGTGATAATATTCGGAGCGCGATCTTTCATCATGTGTAGCTTTCGAGTATACGCAGCATCGTCCGTCCAGTTAATTTCAAGATTGACTTTACTTTCTCGCATATCGTCAAGCCACTGCCGATAATGTTCGACAGTTCGCTTTCCGCAAGGAGCAATTGTTGTTAACAGTTGTTCACTATTATCCAACGTTTCAAGTACATCGAACATTTCCGACATCACTTTATTAATGTTAGTATCACGAGCTGTCATTCCACTGTCAGGGATTTGCTGTTCGAGATTTAGTCCAAAAGACCCAGCAAAAGTTCCAACGACTTCGAATTCCGTAATAGACTTAATATGCCCGGGGATTTTACCTCGAGAAGTTGGGGAATGAAGGGTAGCATTTGCAACTGAATCAAGCATGGACTGAAATCCACCCAATGCAGCCAACAGAATGCGGCTGGAAATTCGCCCGCTCTCGACATTATCACCGTATATTCTTAGGGAAACAGACTCTTTGGAGAACGACTGCTCCATTTTTTTCTTTTGCTCTTGCAAATTTGATAGTCGACGTTCCAGCTCAGAAGTCATGATTGCGCGCATATTTACATCAGAACATTGCGCAATATTTTTGATGGCTTCTTCCGTATCATTTATTTTACGTGCAATAGCAGTGAGTTCTATATGCGGCACAAAATCACCTCCCATCAAGCTGTTCAGCAATAGATTTGCAATTTAACCGAATAATCCCTTTTGGCCTGTCTTCACGATCAAATCCGAATTGACCACGCCAATAATTCCTCGTATTTACAATCTGGAGATAATCTTGGGGACTATATGCGCATTTATTTTCCGGCGATATTGCATATCCAAAATATATATCCAGAACCCCGGCGTATTTTTCTCGCAGTACTGGCCATAGGGTTATTATCTTATCTATATGTTGGTGCTGAAAGAAAAGAATTATATCAGCATCATTTGGATTAACCTTTGTTGTAGCATAGCTGCCATCAACCCAAAACTCGTATGGGATATCGATTGAATAAATTTCTTTAGAAAAATCTAAAAGCGATTTTGCAATTAACAATCTTCTCTGTGAAGTGGGGAAATTTTCGACAAAAGTTGAAAGAAATTCATTGTATGTGCAGTCATGAAAACCGGGAGCTAATGCTCCGTTTGCCTCAAAAATCACTACTTCACCGCCCTACCATTTATTTTATAAAATGATAAGGCATACAGTTCAGATTTTCAACATTTTTTTGAAAATTTCTGTTTGTACTATTTTTGATATAAATGTAGGGACACAGTGTGATTGTATACTACATTTTATAGTATTATTCAAAATTCGAATTTCTCAATGTCATAATATGCTAAACAGAAAACTCTACGGCAAAAAAACGTTATGCAAAGCCGCAAAGGAAAGAACGGCAAGCCTGCCGTCCTTTCCTTCGTGGCCTTATCTCATAGGATTTGCACGATTTGCTCCCAGAGCAGGATGTGCTTTTCGTCAATGGCTTTGTTGTCGTGATAATGGCCGAACAGCCAGTAGTGGTATTTTGCTCTTTCCCGTACCTCCTGCAGGAAGTCCGTGAGCCGGTCCGCCTCGTTGTGGCGGCTCCCCATGAGGGCAATGCTGGTGGGGGCGCAGTGGGTGATGATGTAGTCCACCTGCCAGCCGACCGCGTCGAGGTTTCGCCGCGCCTCGGCGTATTCTTCATCGGAGGGAAGCTCCTGCGCCCACCATGAGATGTGGTTGATGCGGTATCTCGCTCTTGGTTTGCGCTGGAGCATCGTGAGCCTTCGCTCAAAATCCGGGGCGTCCGGCTCCAGAATCCCATCCTCAATATCGTGGCTTTTTGCGCCGCCCATGGTGAAGAAGCGGTAACTCTCCAGCTCGAAGATTTGACCGCGCATCAGGTGCAGCACATGGGGGCGAACGCGATGCACCTTGCCGCCGTGCCACTCCGCCACTGGATATCGTTCCAGCGCATCATAGTTTTCGTGGTTGCCGCAGACGAAGGCAAGCGTGAAGGGCAGGCGTTCCAGCCAGTCCAGCGTTTCATCGTCGCGGCTGTCACCAAACCACACGCCGCCGAAGTCGCCGGTGATGATGACCGTGTCATTCTTCGTCATGTTAGCTTGTTCCGGGAAGCATTCCGATTGGAAACGCCGGAAGTTTCCGTGACAGTCGCCAGTTACATAAATCATGCGAATTTCCTCCTCTTAGGTTGGTCTACGGACTGTTCAATTTCTACGCCGTTGCGGAAGGTAACCTTGATACGGTTGCCCGCCAGAGCCGTGACTTTTTCCAGCATCTGATAGACTACACCATCGTCCCAATCCGTGATTCCCACAGTCACCGCGGTCATTGCCGAGGCTGCCGCATGGATACGGCGGCCAATCTGCTCCTGTTCCTGCCGGATACTGAGAATAGCGGCCTTTCGGCGTTTCAGTTCCTCCATTGTGGTGGAGATGGCACGGAAACGCTCGGCGTATTCGTCCGCGTCACCATTTGCCGCCTCTGCCAGAAGCATATCGAATTGCTTACCCAACTCCGTGACCGCCCGGTCGATATCCCCAAGGCTCATGCTCTCACCGGGGACCGGAGCCAATTCCTGCTCCATCGCATCCACGAGCTGATCCGCCAGCACCTTGCGCCCCGACATGGAGGCGTTGATGGCTGCCAGCACCGCCTGCTGGAGCGGCGATTCGTCCAGCGTTGGAGATTCTTTGCAGTATTTCTTGCCATAATCCAATCGGCTGCTGCAGCGCCATACGGCACGTTTCTCACCGTGCTGTGTCCACACCACTCTGCGGTATGCCGTGCCGCACTCACCGCAGAACAGCAGACCACTGAGCGCGTACTTGCCGCTGTAGCGGCTCATACCTGTGGGAGCGCTCTTTTTCGTGCCGCCGGTCTGAGCCCGACGCCTCGCCAATTCCATCTGCACAGCATCGAACCGTTCTCGCGGGATGATGGCCTCATGGTGGTTCTGAATCAGATACATGGGAAGCTGTCCGGTATTTCGGATGACCTGCTTGCTGATGCAGTCTCGAATGAAGGTCTTCTGGAGCAGGACGTCACCGCAGTATTTTTCATCAGAGAGAATCGTCCGCAGATTGGAGGTTGTCCATTCCGTCGTTCCTGCCGAATTCTTGAATCCGCCTGTTTCCAAGGTTTCCTTGATATTGCGCAGCGTTTGACCGGATAGGTACAGCTCGTAAATTTTTCGGACAGTCTCTGCCTGCTCTGCGTTGACCACCATCTCTCCGTCAGGTCCTTTTTCGTACCCCAGCAGGGTCTTATACTGGATGTTTGCCTTTCCCGTCCGCATCGCCTGATGCTTGCCCCACTTGACGCGGGAGGATATCCCTTCGCTTTCGGACTGTGCGAAGGCGCCGTGGATGGTGATGAGAAATTCGCTTTCCGGGTAGATAGAATTGATGTTCTGCTCCTCGAAGATGACCGGGATGCCCATGCTGCGCAGCTCGCGGGTATAACTCAGGGTGTCCACGGTGTTACGGGCGAAGCGGGATACCGATTTGGCGAGGATCATGTCGATCTTGCCCTTCCTGCACTGGCGGATCATGCGAAGAAAATCCTTACGCTTGCAGGCGGAGGTACCGGTGATACCCTCATCCGCGAAGATATCCGCCATCGTCCAGTTGGGATTTGCCATGATCTTTTCCGTGTAGTAGTCTCTCTGGTTCTCATAACTGTTAAGCTGCTCATCTTTTTTCGTAGACACACGGCAGTATGCAGCTACCCGAAGATTTTTCTTCTTTTTCTGGTCTTGAAGTGTTTCTTTCTTTGCAGGGATGATAATGACTTTCGGCTCAGGGCGGGTCTGCGTCATGCTTGATCACGCTCCTCCAAGACTTGGTTGTTTTTCAGAACGACGCGCACATTATCACCGCAACACTCGATTTTGCGAACTCCCTGCTTTAAAAGGTTTGCATCCAAATCCCGCAGCTTTGTTTGCTTCCCGAAGATGCTGCGGAGCCGGTGGGCTTCGTATTCCTCCATCTCGACGCTCACAAGGGTCAGTACCGCCAACTCCATTGCCTTTTGGCGCGCGATTTCTTCATCCACAGGAGGTGTCTGCAGCAGCTTGTCCAGTTCCAGCCGGCGTTGCCTGATGTCTTCCGTGGTGGGAACACTGGATGATTCTATCTTGATGAGCTGCGGATCATCGACCACCTGATTCAGTATCCTTCACCTTGACCGTCGTACCATCAAAGAAGTAATTGCCGGCTTTCCCAAAATCGGTGTAGAAGCCCTTGCCGTGGTTGCAGGTGGAGAAGGGATGCTCCGGATGATCCTTGATCTTGGAATAAAAGCCCACCGTCTGCACCGTGGTCACCACACGAGTCAGCCCCACCATATCCGCGTGATTGGCATGGCTGACGGTCTTAAATTCCACACCGGGTCGGATGAACCGCTTCAGCTCGGCAAGGCTTTTGAAAGCGACCGGCTCTCGCTGCTTTTTTGAAGCGTCCATTACATTCCCCCGAAGGTCATGCCCTGCTCGGACCGAGGCTCGTGATCCTCCTGCCGGCAAGGGGCTTCCTCGCCGTAGAAGTCGAAGATAATGTCATCCACCTGCTTGCGGACACTGGGATCGTCGGTCAGCACTTCATAGCGCAGACCTGTGGTGGGGCGGTACGGAAGTTCCTCCCGCACACACTTGAGAAATGCTTCGGCATCGGTAAACTCCTGCGCGTCGCCATTGGCATAGGACACGCGGCCCACCAGGGGCTTGTCCCGCGCCATGTTCTGCCGTTGGACAGCTAAATCGTAAGCAGTGAGGTAATATGTGACGAGTTTGTCACGAGGGCGGTGGTGGGCGAAATGACTTGAAATAAGGGATTTTTTCATAAAAACACCTCACATAATATTTATTTTTTCTTTCTCAAATAATCCGGGATCGCATCGTGGGAGATTTCATCCAAATCCACATTCAACACCTTGGGTATACTTCTGTTGCGGAGGACACTATTCAGCATGGATTGACTTACTGTGGCGTATATTTCTGTCGTTTGGACAGAGACATGTCCTAAAAAGTCGCGAATGTAAACTAATTCTGTGCCAGCCTCCAGCAAATGAACTGCTTTGCTATGTCTAAAACTGTGCGGTGAATACGAAGATTCATTGAATAAATCCGGGCGTATGTTCTTTGCTCTGGAAATGTATTTGCAAATAACGTTTCGGATACAGGCTGGGGTAATTGGTTCGCCGCGCTGATTTAAAAATAAAGGAGCATCTTTTTCTGCAGTTCCGAATTTGCGCTCAGCAATGAACTGCTGAAGAATCCTTGTGGGCCGGCTCATAAGAGGTACAACACGGCTTTTGCCGCCTTTACCGTGCAAAAGCACACTTGCGGGATTGCTAAATCGAATGTCTCCAACTCGTATGCCGCATAACTCCTGTGCCCTGGCTCCACTGTCGTATAAAAGACTCAGCAGTACGATATCCCGTCGTTCCAGAGGTTTTCTGGGGTCTGGCATTTGCAGCAGGATTCTCAATTCCTCCACGGAAAAGTATGAAAAAATATGGCGAGGAGTCTTTTTCGGAGGAATACTTGCTATATTGGAGCAAATCTTTAATGCGGAGATACTGCGCTGAGAAGCATATTTGAAAAAAGCGGAAATAGCCGAAAGCCTTTGGTTGCGGGTTGAGGGACTGCAGTTACGGTGGGTTTCCAACCAATTCAAGAAGGATAAGATCACCTTGTCGGAAAAGTGTTTGTAGTCCAGCAAGTATGGTTTTATGTGCTGCTGTTCCGCCATATACTCCAGCAGAAGGCGGAAAGTATCTTGGTACGAGGCAATCGTGTTAGGGCTATAGTTGCGAACATTAGGAAGATACTCATCAAAATACGTCCCAAGGTGTTGAGAAAATGACGTTGTTTTCATGGTAGTACCTCCGGGAATATGTCACCCGTATCTTTTTCCGCACAATCCACTATGTGTTCGTAACATTCGGGCGTGAGGCGAAGATACAATTCCGTTCCATAAATATCTGTATGCCCCATATAAGTTGAAAGAATTGGTACGGAATAGAAACGATCTATTCCTCGTTTGCTCTGTAACTGTAATGTGTGTACCGCAAATGTATGCCGAAGACAGTGGACACAGACACCCCTCAACTGTTTAGGGTGCGGATGACGGTCAATACCGGCAATTTCAAGAGCCCTCCTTAACCAAATATAGGGGGTAAGAGTTGAAAGAGGTTGTTTTTTGTGATTATAAAAAAAGAAATCCTCGGAATTAGGAAATGGATGCGCAATACTATGATATGTACGGCAAACATCAATCAGCGAGTTACTCATGGGAACCAACCGATCTTTGTTTCCTTTGGCAGCCCTGATCAAAAGAGTTCCCTCTGTCCAGTCAATATCTTTATTTTGGAGAGAAACTGCTTCGCCAACCCTCAAACCGCAACCATAAAGCATCCTAACCATAACCGGGAGCCAAACTTCTGCTTTTGTCAAACTGCGTCTCGCGGGAATATTGTCGCATGCCTCAAATAATCGTTTCATTTCCTCGGATGTGAAAACATACGGAGTATAGTTGCGTTTTATTTGTAAAGGTGGTGGGATATACGCTTTATAACCCAATCCGGTGAGGTAGTGTGCAAATTGCCGGTAAACACTGACATAATGCGCTTTTGTGTTTCCACCAACATTCAAAGAATTAATCCATGCATCTACGATAATTCCATCCAGTTTCTTTTTCACCATTCCACTTTGTATCAAATAGTCATCCAGACTTTTTAATACGCGTCGTTCCTCAAGACCGTTGCTGCCGCCAGAAATTCTATATTGCAGAAAACCATTAAACTCTGCTGCAAAGTAGCTGGTATATTCAAAAGTTTTTTTCTTACGCATGTCCAGACTCCTTTATAAGCCGTTCAAAGTTTCCAGAAGGTGGAGGCACTTCCAATGCGCAATCTCTCAAACGGGAGATATCGATTTTGGTATAGTACTTAGTTGCGTTAGGGCTGCTATGCCCCAGTGCTTTCTGAATAACAGGATAGTGAATGCCTTCTTTTAAAAGTGAACTGGCAAGGCTGGAGCGCAAGGTATGTGCGCCTTTCTTTTTCCCATCTGTATTGATCCCATTCTCCTTTAAGAGTTTCCGCAACTCGTAATCCAGCGTCGAGTTGCGCAGAGGATAATACGGAGCTTTATGACGCAAAAAGATAAAAGAAAGGTCACTTTGAGGGCGGGCTGCAATGTACCGATTTATTGCGTCTTCAATTTCCGGTAAGAGCGGCAGTACGAGTGGGATGCCAGTCTTCATCTGGACAATGGAGATTGTCTTCTTGACCCAATCTATATCAGAGAACTTCAATTCGCAGGCATCAGTGTTCCTCAGTCCCAGCCTGGCGCAAATAAGTAATACTGCATATGTACGTTTGCCACTCTGCGTAGTACGGTCGATAGATGCCAAACAGGTTTCAATATCATTAGTAACTGCCATACCGCGTCCATCTTTTCTTTCAGCTCGTCAATATCGTCCTGATAGAATCGTCCCGTCGAGTTGATCCTGCGGCAGACGGTATTGATGTTCACGCCGATCTTGTTGATTTCGGCGGCGAGCTTTTTCTGCTCCGTGTAGTCCACAACGATGATGTAGCCGTCGATCAGCATCTTCCTTGCATACGCACCGAAGTTCTCCGTGCCGATCATTTCCATCTTCTTTGCAATCGTCCGTTCTTCCTGTGGTGTCAGCCAAATCTTCTTCTGAATGTCTCGTGTTCTTCGTACCATGCTGCGCCCTCCGTCGTAAAGATTAGAAGGGTTTGGGACTATCCCAACAAGCAAAAATCTGATGTTAAGGGCAGGGTCTCCTTAACTGATTTTTCTCCGGTGGGTACTCACCGGATTTGCTTGCTAATCTCCCAAAATCGTATTCCCCGAAGATTCCTCCGTGAAATGTCCCTTCACTTTACAACGGACACAAAAAGGGCGTTTGTTGAGTACCGGATTTCAAAAAAGTCAAAAAATCATTGGATTTCCCATGTGAAAGCCACGGTGTCCGACACGTCAATATCGTCCGGCTCGATCTCTGGCGCAGAGCATTTACTCATCGCCATAAGAGGCTGAATGCAGTCTTCGACCTCATAGCTTGTTCTGGAATACACATTGAGTTCGCCCCAGTTGTAGTCGATATTGAGTAGCTGCCCAAGCGTACTGCCTGATGCTTTGCAAAGAATCTCCGCCTTCGCTCTGGCATTCTCCGTCGCGCTGATCAGCAGCTTTTCGCTGACCGCTGATGGGTTTCTTACAGTGAATGCAATACTGAGTTCCGGCTTTGCACCGCAATCCGCAATCGCAGAAATGACCTTTGCAAGCTGTTTGCTGTCAAAGTCAAATGCAAGTTTCAAGCGATAGCTGCAAGCATATCCGACAAACTCTCGCTTGTAATTTCCTTGCCGATCCTTGACGTTCTCGTATCTTGTCTGGACATCAAAGCTCGTGGTTTTCAAGTCTTCTTTGCGATACCCAACGCAGACTGCGGCACCTTGCAGTCTTTCGATTCTCTCGGCAGCTTCCGACATTGCATGGTCATAGGTTTTAGATAAGGTTTCAATGTTCAAGGAGAGGATGATGTAATCCGGTCTTGCGGAGACATTTCCTGTCCCTTTTACGGTGATCGTTCTCATTGCTTTCTCCCGTCCTTTCTGGAATTGAAGTCCTCATCAATACGCTTTTTCCAATTCGCACCCAGTGGTACGCTGCATCGGACAGCAGAAACCGCTTCGCTCAGAACTTCATAGTTGAGCTGCGTTCCCTCATGGTCAGAGTGGTAGTTGACCGCTCGGTCTGCACCAATTCCTAAATGCCTTGCCGTCTCAACCGCGTCGATGTTTGCACCGAGGAACAAAAACTCCCAGCCATACTTTTCCTTCTGACGCTCAATCATTTTCTTGACCTTCTCGCTGTCATAACGGCGGCTTGCATTCTCCATGCCATCCGTTGTGATGACGAACAGTGTGTGTTCAGGGACATCCTCTTTTCTTGCGTACTTATGGACATTTCCAATGTGATGAATCGCTCCGCCGATAGCATCCAGAAGCGCGGTGCAGCCGCGAACGGAATAGTCCCTGTCGGTCATCGGCTCCACCTTCTGAACCGGCACACGGTCATGGATAACCTCGCTCACGTTGTCAAAGAGAACGGTAGAGATCAATGCCTCGCCATTCTCTTTTTTCTGCTTTTCAATCATGGAGTTGAATCCTCCGATGGTGTCTGTTTCCAGTCCGCTCATAGAGCCGCTGCGATCAAGGATGAATACGATCTCCGTCAAGTTCTTTCTCATGTTTTGTACCTCCGTATATAAAAATATGACTGCTTGGTGTCTCACCTTACAGTCATATTGTACTTCGGTATTCACTTCATTTGGTCGCATGGCAAGCGACATTATTCTAAGGACAAGAACAGCTCTCCGTCAATGCTTAAGATGTCATCCATCGGAATCTTCGTGCCGTCCTGCATTGTAATCAGGCGCTCAAAGTCATCAACCTTTATGACTGCGCCGGTTGCAGTTACATACGCACCGCCAGCTTTGCGCTCATCAGGTTTGAAGTAGGTTATTTCAACCTCCGGCTCTTCATCAAGGGCATCCATGAGGAGCTGATACCTCATGTTCAAAGCGGTCAAGGCTCCCTCATCAAGCTCAATCCTTTCGTCGGTCAGACGTCCGGTTTCCTTGATTGCAGAATCATAGCCGGTGAGGGCGGCAAAGGGCGCAAACTGCGCTGCACGATCTGACATCGGCATTTGTGATCGCGTTTTGGAGACGTGGTGAGGAAGCCCCATGATCTCGTTGTATTTTCTGTTCACGCCTTATGCCCTCCAATCTGCGCATTGCGGTCTTTCGCGGTTGCACCTTCTTCAAGATTCATTGCCTTGAGGATGGCGTTCTTTCCATACTTCTTTTTGATTGCAAGCGTGGCGGCTTGTATTTTCCGCTCACGCTCCAAGGCGGCATTCTCAGCTTTCTGTTTTTTCTCTTCGGCGGCATAGTCGGTAAAGAGATCGAGCTGGACAGCACCGTCATTTTTCTTCGGCGCGTCCGCTTCCGGCAGGACATGATTTGCTACAACATACATACGGCGGACAAGCAGATTCTTGTCCACGATCCGGTCGAAGAGTTCTGACACAGCACACATTATTTTGCGGGTAGATGATGTGTGACCGTCGAGGTTGATAGAGCCGTGCGCCTGTTTGGGAATCTCCCGCCCGTAGGGGTCTTTCTCCACTGCACCGTGATACTTTGCCCGTCGCGCCGGATCAGTCAGGTTCTCAATGTCGTAGCCAACTGTGAGAACCATCTGATCGGTGACAAGCCCCTTGTCCACCAAGTCCAGCACAAGCAAGTCCGTCATTTCCCGGACAACCAGCTTCGCCTTCTGCGGCTCATAGGGACAGTGCAATACCTGACCGGAGCTGAGGCTGTTGGAGCTGGGACGGTATGCCTTGATCGCTTCAATGGTCGTAGGCTCCCAGCCCCACGCATGATCGATGAGCAATTCCGCATTCTTGCCGAAGAGCTTATAAAGCAAGCCCTCGTTCCGTTCGGAACAAAGGGCAACATCGCCCATCGTGAACATTCCGTTCTGCTCAAGTTTTTTTGCAATGCCTCGACCCACGCGCCAGAAGTCCGTGAGGGGCTGATGAGACCAAAGCTCACGCCGGAACTTCATCTCGTCCAGCTCTGCAATGCGGACACCGTTTTTGTCGGCGGGGATGTGCTTCGCCACAATGTCCATTGCCACTTTGCAGAGAAAGAGGTTCGTCCCGATCCCAGCGGTTGCCGTGATGCCGGTTGTCTCAAGCACGTCGAGGATAATCTTCATGGCGAGATCATGTGCCGAGAGCTTGTAGGTATTCAGGTAGTCCGTCACATCCATGAACACCTCGTCGATGGAGTAGACTACGATGTCCTCCGGCGCAATGTACTTGAGATAAATCTGATAGATGCGGGTGCTGTACTCCATGTAGTACGCCATCCGAGGCGGCGCGATGATGAAGTCAATCGCCAGATACGGGTTTGCTTGCAGCTCAGAGTAGAAGTGTGATGTGCCGTCCAATCTGTGTCCCGGCGCGTCGTGCTGCCGTCCGGCATTCGCTTCCTTCACGCGCTGTTTGACTTCAAATAGCCGC
>OLFU01002424.1_pt1 | contig 14799 bp, 11 predicted proteins | sample 1605161 | NCBI WGS metagenome assembly OLFU01 (sample SAMEA3888914, study PRJEB22519) | human gut metagenome | biome: human gut; feature: human-associated habitat; material: faeces | place: Denmark | collected 2011
GTCAGGTACAGGTGTCATAGCAGCCACCTCCTAGAGTCCTGCCATGATGCCAAGCAGCGGCAGCATGACAGAGAGCAGAATGATGCCAACGATCACCGACAGGATAATGACCAGTGTCGGTTCGAGGACAGCGAGAAAAGAAGTGATATGTTCCCTCAGTTCTTCCTCGCAGCGGTCCGCAATCTGCTCCATCACTTCATCCATCATGCCGGATTTCCCAGCGATGGCAGTCATACGGGCGTAGACACCGGTGAAAACCTTTGTTTTTACAAGTGCACCGGAAAACTCTGTGCCCTGTTCGATTTCGGCACAGCACTGATCGATCCGTTCCAGGTAGAAGGGATCCTCAATCAGATTTCTGGAAAATTCCAGACCACGTTCCGGTGTCAGTCCACTTTTCAAAGCCAGTGCCATGGCACCGGCGAAGCGGCAGCTGTCGGAACAATTCGCGATCTCACGGAAATGGCGGAAGCGGTGTCCGAGCCTTCCGGCCAGATGACGGCCTTTTTCGGTACGGGTCAGCACGATACCGGCTGCAATTACAGCTGCGATCAGGATGACAAATACCAGGGCATAGCGTGACAGAACGCTGCCAAGCAGCAGGATCCCTTTGGAGAGACCGGTCATCTCGGTGCCAAGCTGTACAAACACCTGCTGAAAGACCGGCATGACTTTTGTGATCAGGATTACAATGACTACCAGCATCAGGATGATCATGATCAGTGGGTAGGACAGGGAACTGCGGATGCTCCGGCTCAGACTTTCTTCCCGCTGATAGTGTGCGGACAGAGATTCCATGACATCGTCAAGCCGCCCGGTTTCTTCGCCGATGGCAGTCATATGAATCAGATAAGAGGGAAATACCCCTGTCCGGCTCAGCGCATCTGCGAAGGTGTCGCCGGATTGCATGGACTGATACATGGTGTCCAGCAGAGTCTTTTCCGCATCGTTTTGGGTATCTTCCATCAGCAGTTCCAGCCCCTCCAGAGCTGAAATGCCGGATCGCAGGATCATACCCATCTCACCGCAAAAAGATGCGAGTTCCGGGTAAGACAGCGATTTTTGCTGTAAATGTTCCATTCTGTGTGCCTCCGTTCTTTTATCATTTCTGAAATCAAAAGTTATACATAGCTGCTTTTTATGAGCAGGTTTTCCTATGGAATAACTGTGAAATTTCCTTATTATATATAAGCGCATCTATGAGTGTATCTGAAATGCGGCAAAGGTGTACGGACCGGTGTCCGGGATCAGTACGTATACTTTGTCGTATAGTTGGAACCGTCGCCGACATATTTCTTTACATTTGCCGCACTGTTGCTGGCAGCCAGCGTCGGATCCATCAGGGACCAGTGCCTGCCGTCGAACTTGATGATGCCGTCCACCCAGCCGACTTCATCCACATAGCAGCTGATCCATGCGTGGTAGACCTCCCCGGAATAGCCGACATCCAGTTTGGTGGGGATACGCTGGGAACGCAGCATGGCAGACATCAGAGAGGCATAGTCAAAGCAGATGCCTTTCCCGGTGGTCAGAGTATCATCCGGTACCGGGACATATCCGTAGGGAACCGCGTCCGCTTTCTCCTGGTCGTAAGTAATATGCTTGATCACAAAATTATAAATATTGGTAACGACATCCAGATCCGAGGAACATCCCTCCGCCAGCGCTTCGCCTTTTGACACGCAGGCCGAATCCTGTGTGAAGTTCACATAGAAATTCGGATACAGGAAAGGGGAAAAATCATCACGGATGGTCACATCCAGATCCTGGGTAAAAGAAATCGCGTAGAGGTTGTTCTCCACAGACACAGATTCCAGCAGCGTGATCTTGTAAGAACCGCTCCCACCGGGCAGCGGATAGACGGAATCCGTATCAGAATCTGTCACCGGATAGGTGTATTCCGTGCCATCCGGCAGTGTCACCTGCAGCTTAACCTTTTCATTACTGCCGGTGTAGCGCAGCATGAGATAGCCGTCCGAGGTGTGCGAAGCATCCACAGATACGATGTCACTGCCGTAAGTCACGATCCCGTCCGCCTGTGGAACCAGCACCTGTGCCGTGGCATCCCGTGTGCCGTTCGCCTGTGCGGTCTGTACGGAAGAATCCGCACCGGAATCAGAATCATGGCTATCCGGAGAAGAACAGCCGGTCAGTGCGATACAGATACACAGCATACACAGAAACAACAGAAGCAATCTGTTCCGAAGAAAGCGGTTTGGCCGATACGATATAGAGTTGTAAAAGTCCACGAAATCAGATGCCTCCTCTCTGTTGCCTGAAAAAATGTGGCATTTAATGGTTTGTGTAATTGTAAGTATAGCATATCTGACAGGCAGAAGCAAAACGAATCGCAGGAAATGCTTCATGAAACGGAACGGAAATTGTCATTGACAAATCATTAGACTGATTTTAAAATAAAACAGACAAGGAGAAATCGTTAAAAGGGAAACGAGGAAAAACGAATGAATGAAAAAACAGCAATACTGAATGTTCGGATGCTTGGGGATTTTTCTATTACATATGATGGGCGTCAGGTGTCATTCGGAAAAAACACGACGACAAAAGCGATGAAACTGCTCCAGATTCTTATTTATTATGGCGAACAGGGCATTGCACGTGAAAAGTTGTTAAATGCACTGTATGTGAGAGAAGAACTGGCAGATGCGGCGAACAATCTGCGTGTGACAGCACACCGCCTGAAAAAAATGATCATAGATGCGGGACTTCCGGAATATGACTATATCGTCATCAAAAAAGGTGTTTACAGATGGAATGCGCCGGTTCCTACCATTGTGGATGCGAGAAAATTCCAGGAGCTTTATGAAGAAGCGCAGAACTGTGCAGACATAAAACAGAAGGAAGAACTGCTCAAGCAGGTCTGCAACATGTACCGCGGAGAATTCCTGCCGGAGATCTCCGGTGATGAGTGGGTGCTGCTGGAGAGTGTACAGTATAAGAAGCTGTATAGCAATGCACTGAAAGAACTATGCGACGGTCTGGTCGAAAAATGTGACTACGAGGAGGCATTGCTCTTCTGTGAGCCTGCATGCCGCCTGTATCCGTTCGATGAATGGCAGAGCATCAAGATCGAATGCTTCCTTGGTATGAAACGTTACAAAGAAGCGATGAAAGAGTATGACGACACGGCGAAATTGTTCTTTGAGGAGCTGGGAATCAGCCCTTCCGAACGTCTGATGGAACAGTTCGACCAGATGAGCAGCCAGCTGAAACATGTGAAACCGAAAGAAATCCAGGATATCAAGCAGCGGCTGAAAGAAGAGAAAGGACAGGGCGGTGCTTACTATTGCAGCCTTCCAAGCTTCCGTGACAGCTACCGTCTGGTGACACGTATGCTGGAGCGAAGCGGTCAGTCCGCATATCTGATGCTGTGCAGCCTGACAGACGGCAAAGGACATCCGCTGGAAAAACCGGAGAAGCTGGAGCTCCTGTCAGAAGAATTACAGAATACGATCCAGCATTGCCTGCGAAAAGGAGATTCCTTTACCAAATACAGTCCGTCACAGTATCTGGTACTTCTGATCGGAACGAACAAAGAGAATTGTGGACTGATATTTGACCGTATCCGGAAGTATTTTGCCAGAGAGCACAGAAGCTGGAACAAATATGTGGAATTCTATGTATCTTCCGTGGCGGAAGTGGATAACCTGGATACCCCGATTCAGTTCCGAAATGATGATAGCGGCTGGAAGTAACATCTGGAAAAGATGGAAGAGACAGCGCAACAGTTGATACAACAGACGGAATATGAGGGGGAACGAATATATGGAACAGAAGCACCCGATTGCCTGGCATGTTCCAAATCTCATTAATATCTGCATCGACAGCGTGGAAGACGGAGAAATGACGGGGAAAATCTATCATTGCTATAGCGAAGAAGCGATAGCTTTCAGCAATATCATCCGGATGATTGAGACAGTAGAAGAATTTTTTGACTGTCTGCAATTTCCCCAGGCAGCTACACAGACACGTTCTTTTCACAGAAAAGAATCTGTACAGGGACAGAAACTGGAAAAGAAGCTGGAACAGGAACAGATATTACAGATGCGGGGACAGAAAGGAACCTTTTTATTAAATGTAAAATATCGTCAGAATTCATCCTGGCAGGGATTTCTCCAATGGGTGGAAGAAGACGAAGCCTGGCAGTTTGCCAGTGTACTGGAATTTATCAAAATATTAAATAACGCTTTGGATTAGCGCAAACAGAGAACTCCATCACATCATTAAAAAAGATGTGATGGAGATTTTTTGTTAATAAAAACGTGAAAAACATTACAAATTATTACACGATTGCAGAAAAACGTGAAAAAGTTAAAAAAGTTAATATCGTGACAGGGAATGTAATGTTTCCTGTAATGTCAGATGAGATAGAATACCAATATGGAACGAAGCTATGAGTTAAGAATAAAAAAGAAGGTACTGACATGAGTGAAAGACAGAAAAAAACCGAGACATTTATTATAAAAATCATGAATCAGCAGAATTCGACCTGGCAGGGAAGTGTAACCTGGGTAGACGAGCAACGCGAACAGTACTTTCGCAGTGCTCTGGAGCTGCTCAAGCTGATAGACGGAGCACTGGTAACAAAGAATGACAGCGAAGATACATGCAGTGATAAAAGATAGAAGGAGGACGCCATGAAACATACAAAGAAGAAAAAACTACTGGCATTTGTGCTTTGCATGGTGTTGGTGTTGAGTACAGCGATCACAGCATTCGCTGTTGATGGAAACTTTTATTATGTGCCGAAGGATACCGTGGAATTATCCCATGAAATAATGAAAGATGGTGCATCGCAGGGAACTTTATATGCGACCGTACCGGGAGGCACATTCAAGTCAAGTACAGACAATGCCGAGCTGCAGATGGATATGCAGGAAGAGACATCAGAGTCTACGGTACTGGAAGCTGTTCAGACAGAACTGGAGAATACAGGCAATACCGGATATACTGTTCATCAGGCAGTTATGGGAGATGTTTCTTTCCGGGTCAGCACAGAAGATAAAGCACAGATTCCGGAAAAAGCAGTTAATTTCCGGTTCGAAAATACATCTCTGGATACAGCACATGCAATGGGATTTGTATATGACAGTTCTGATGAGACAATTACTTTATATGAGCTGAAAGAAGATACTCTTCAATTCGAAGAGGATGTGAAATTGGAAACAGAAACAGTTGTGGTTGGTTGTTTTGATGTAGTTGAAAAGGAAGCAGAAGAGGCTCAGCCAGAGGATGAAGATGAAAGTGTACAGACGGTAGATGTATCTGCATCCGGATATTCAATTACAACTAGTGCAACAAATGGTGTAGATATCACAGTTCAACACTATTTAGAAGGCGGAAAGGCTCCATTATATAAAGAATCAAAGGTACATTTGTCAAACAGTAAGAAAATAGAAAATTTAAGTTCACTGACAAATTATGTGGCTGTAAAAGTTGTTGAAGTTAATAATGGAGAGGCATCATCTGATCAAATCAGCGGAAATATTGTACTTGCGACAGATAAGACATATCGTGTGTATTATCAGGCAACAACCGAAACAATTACCAAACGTCCGGTTCAGATGTTTGACTATACTATTAACGGGACTGATACAGGTATAAACAGCTCTGAAAATTATGGTACTAATATTCCGAAGACGTCTCGCTTGGCCAGTGGAACAACAAGAGGAGATTATTGTAATACATATGACACAAAAATATCAGTATCTGGAAAGAACCCGTATTATATTAACACATGGAATAAGGATAGCAACGGTAGAAATGTAAACCATGAAACAATCAATGGTAAGACTCATGTATATGGTTCTAATACCGATGGAACTGCTTTTGCCGCAAAGGGAATTATTACAGGTATCGATTATGACAGCGGTGCTTTAAAGATGGGGAAAACATCTGATAATGCTCAGCTATATGAACCTGGATATTTCACAAAAGAAACAAAAACTGGGAAAGATATTTATCCGGATCAGTATAAGCTGACTTTCCAACGAAATGGTGACAACTATACATTATATGATGTTACGAATGCTGCAGGGACTTCACAATTAAGCAACTATAATCGTGATACTGGTACAAATTTCTTTCCATTAGACGGTTTAGGTACAACACAAGATAGCAAAAACACGACAGCTGATACCGATTCGAGTGGAAAAAAACATAATGATTACTTTGGTATGCGTTATGATGTCCAGTTTAAACTTGGGGATTACCTCGGTGACTTGAACTATCATTTTAAAGGTGATGACGATTTATGGTGTGTTCTTGATGCGGAAAAGAATGGCGGTCAGGTAGTTCTTGATATTGGTGGTATCCATGCCGCTATTGAAGATAGTGTGGATTTATGGCAGGTACTTCTTGGAAAAACAAATTACGACTTAGAAGATAAAATTAAATTCCTTGAGGCAGATGCTGATGGAAACGGTGTGAAAAATAAAGATGAAAACCATACGTTGACAATCCTTTATATGGAACGAGGTGCTAATGCATCGAACTGTAAAATGGATTTTACGCTTCCAAACAGTACAGTTATTGATACAAGCATGTTGGATACTTCATCTTTAAAACTTACAAAAGTTAATACTTCTGGAAATGTTATTCCAGGTGCAGAATTTAAAGTTACGAATGACAGCAATTCAAATGACGCGCAGACAGTAACTTCTGGTCCAGATGGAAAGCTTACATTTACAGGATTAAAAGACATATTTACTTATACTTTAAGCGAAGTATCAGTTCCTTCACCGTATGTAGCAACTACAACAACGTGGAAAGTTAAACTGGAAGGAAGGCCGTTGAGGGCTGTACTGTATGACAGCACAGGTACTGTTCAACAGACATTAGATGCTACTGATGGTACATATCATATTGTAAACAGTACGCAGGAAGATATTGTATCCCAGAGTGTAGAAAGTAATAAAACAGTTTCTGTGAAGGATTACAATGCTAGAACCTATCAAGTTGACTTAACTGCAAGTTCAAAAGCAACGCAAACTGTTACAAAAACAACTCCGTATGATATCGTTATGGTATTAGATACATCTGGAAGTATGAGTTACGATTTGAATAAGTATACTGAGTATAAGGGTACTCTGACTCCGGAATACGATTATTATGATGGCTATGAAAACAAATACTTTGTTAAAACGGATAATAAAATTTACCAGAGTTTGAATTATTCTAGTAAAAGAAAGTATTGGTATTATGAGGATGCTAAGTCAAATACAGTAAAAGTTACGCAGGGTGGTTCAACAAAAATTTATACGAGAACATCAGATGGTACAAAGATGGCGGCTTTGCAGAATGCTGCTAAGGCGTTTGTATCGAACGTAGAACAAAAAAATCCGGATAGCAGAATCAGCATAGTTTCTTTTAGCGGGTCAGCGTCTATTAAAACAGATGGGGATTGGTCTAATGAGAAATATTTGTTGCGAGTTGGCGATTCAAAGGCAACGATAGATTCATGGATTGATAACTTGCGTGCTAACGGTGCAACGAACACAGCGGATGGATTTGACAAAGCTAAAGATGTATTTTCATCCAGTGAAGGATGGGCTGATGTTAATCAAACAGCTGGTCGTAAGAAAATGGTAGTATTTTTAACAGATGGTGTACCGACAACTAGCAATACATATAGTGATACAGTTGCTAACAAAGCTGTAACATCTGCTTCGGATATAAAAAGAGACTACAGAGCAGATATATATTCTCTTGGCATTTTCGATGCAGCTGATAGTGACGGTGAACTCAGTGGTGCATCAATAGCGAAAATTAATACGTTCATGACAAATGTTGCGTCTGCTGAAAGCAAATACATGACAGCTGATAGTATTAACAGTTTGTACGATATTTTTAACAGCATTACTGAGAATATGCCTAATTCCGTTACTGCAACCATCACAGATGTAATTGACAGTCGATTTGAACTTACTGCTAAGCAGAAAGATACGTTCGCAAAAAGAAGCGACGTGCAAGTTACTTATAACAATAATGGAACTACAACCGTAACATGGACTGATACAACCGTAAATAGTAAAACTGGAGATACACCAGGATGGCATGAAACCATTGAGATTAAAGCAAAAGATGATTTCATCGGTGGGAATATGATTCCCACAAATGGTTCTGCTTCAGGAATTACGGTAGGTGAAAATACAAAGTTATTCCCACAGCCATCTGTGAATGTGAAGTTGTTGACACCAAGTATTGGTGATAAGGAAATCACTTATTATAAAGGTGATACGATTGAATCTAGTAAATTCTCCGGTGAACTGTTAGGAACCTATAAAATGACAGAATTGGATGGAAATACAGCAGTAACAAAAGGTATTCCTCAGTTGACAACAGAGCAGCTTGCTGAATTAAAGAAGGGCGGAACAGTAGAAGTTCCATACAGCTATACAAACTCGAGTTCAGATATTGAAGGTAAATTTGTATACATGTATAGGAACACGAAGTATGAAGCAGAAGGTACAAAAGTTAATTCTTTAGAAGATCATACCGCAACAAAAGTAGGACAGGATGTAGAAGAATATAAATTAACAGTTACATTTGTACCAAAAGTAGTTGCGGAACGAAAAGATATGCTAAAAGATACTGCAGTTCTTGAACCAGATGCAAATATAAGTATTAGTGGAGCGGTTGTTACAGATGCTGCCGTGACAGGTACATACAAAGTACATGTTCTTGCTCTTTGGGCGATTGTAAAACAAAGTACAAGTGCAGATTCGGCAGGAAATCATCCAATGCTGAGTGGTGCAAAATTTGAACTGTTGAAAGATTCTAAAGTTTGCTATACAGGAAAATCAAATTCAGATGGCTTCGTAGAATGGTATAAAGGTGAAAAGAAAGTCTCATTAAGCGAGATGGTAAAAGACACTTATACTCTTCGAGAAACATCAGCACCGGCAGGATACGCAAAGAGTGAAGTTCAGTGGACAATCGAGATAGCTGATACTTCAGTAACAATTAAAGATGCAAATGGAAATAAAATATCAGCTATTTCATTAACAAATAATACTACTGGAAAGACATATGATGCATATGTATATAAAAATACTCCGGTATATGCACTGCCATCAACCGGCGGAACAGGAATCTTCTTGTATATGATCGGTGGAATGCTTCTCATGGGAGCAGCCGCGTGGATCTTATATAAAAACAAACGCAGGGAGGTGCTGAAAAGATAAGATATCGTAACTTGACTTTTCAGCGGCCTGCCGCCGCTGGCAACAACAAATCAATTTAACTATCTTCCCGAAACGGGACAAGATAAATGGGCAAAACCCAAAAAGAAAAGGAGAAAACGAGATGAAAAAGATGAAAAAAATCTTAGCAGTGATCTTATCACTGGCAATGGTACTCGGAATGAGTATTACCGCTTTCGCAGCAAAAACAGGCGCAACGCTTGAAGTAAAAGGTCTTGCAACATATGCAGCACAGAATGTAAAAATCTATGAAATCTACAGATTAGATGCCAATGATAATGGCTGGGAAGCAGCAGCTTGGACAGATGGTACAGGTGTGACACCGGAAACATTAAATCAGGCTGATATGATTAAAAAATTAAAAAATGCAGCTCAGGATCCAGCTAAGAATGCAACATTTACTGAAAAAAATTCTACAGAGATTTCAACAGGAAAATTTACTAGCAACGTTACATTTGATAACTTACAGGCAGGTGCTTATTTAGTAATTGTTACAGATCCTACTAATAAAACAGAATACAGCACAATGGTAGCAAAAACATATAAGTATGAAAATAACAATCTGATTGCACCATTAAATGCATCCGTAGTTGCAAAAGCAGATAAATATCATACAGGCAAAGAGGCAGATAAAACAAACGCTGAAGTTGGAGATTTAGTTACATATACAGTAAGAACAACCGTTCCTTATCAGGAAGTAAAACCGAATAATGAGAAACTTGTAAATGAATTCACTGTATCTGATAAATTAACAGGTGCTACATTCTACCTTAAAGGAGAAGCTGTAAAAGGAACAGCAGCAGTTAATAAAATTACTGTAAATGGAGCAACAGTTGAAGGATTCGCAAAACTGGATGAAAGTTTACATGGACAGAACTCTTTTGATCTTAATTTAATGGGTCTTGTAAAAGATGATAACACATATGCAGGTCAGGAAGTAGTTATTACTTATACAGCTCTGGTAGATAAAGCAAATACTGTTGAAAACAAAGCTAAATCTACACAGGATCCGAATGGTACAACTACAAAAACATATTCAGGTAATGCAACAATTACAAAATATGAAGTTGGTACAACAAATGTATTAAAAGGTGCAGAGTTCGTTGTATACAGAATTAATAAAGAAACCAATAAAAAAGAGTATGCTGTAATTGATGCTAATGGTTGGATTACAGGTCAGTGGATTGCAGAAACTACAAAAAATGAAGTTCCGGCTGGATTAGGAACAACACTTACTACCGCTGATGACGGAACTGTTACTGTAAAAGGTCTTAAAGCTGGTGATTACTATTTCAAAGAGGTAGTTGCTCCAGATGGATACAGCATTAACAATAATGATATTGCATTTACAATGGAAGAAAAGCAGACTAATGGAGTAGTTACAAGCGTTGCTCCAAAACAGCCAGAGTTTATCAAAATGTACGACTCCAAACTTTCCGAGCTTCCATCTACCGGTGGTATGGGTACTACACTCTTCACAATCGCAGGTTGTGCCATCATGGTTGCAGCAGCAGGATTCTTCTTCGCTAGCCGCAAAAGAGTAAACAAATAAATAACGAATCAGTAAGTTTTACTGAATAAAAAAGGTAATCCGGGGCGATAGCCGCCCCGGATTAATAAAAAATGTGGTATAATAGATATGCCACCATAAATTAATGAGATACATACAACAACAAGGAGAGGCCGGATGAAAAAGAAAGTAAGCAAATTTTTTATAGTCATTATATTTTTAGCCGGATTGTCCTTATTGCTGTATCCTTTCGTAGCAAACCAGTGGAATAATCACCGACAGAAACAGCTCATCAGCAGTTATGAAGATAACCTCACACAGATGACCGAAGCCGGAGATATTGATTATGCGAAGGAGCTGAAGAAAGCACAGGCATACAACGACGCACTGGTACCGAGTATCCTGCCGGATTCCTTTGCTGTTGCGGATGCCAGAAAGGAAGAAGACAGTACCTATATGAATTGCCTGAACCTGACCGGGGACGGCATGATGGGAATCGTAGAGATCCCGAAGATTGCCATCAAGCTTCCGATTTATCACGGAACAAGTGATGAGGTGCTGCAGCAGGCAGCAGGACATCTGGAAGGAAGTTCCCTTCCGATTGGCGGTGAGAGCACACATGCAGTTATTTCCGCACACCGCGGTTTACCGAGTGCTTCTCTTTTTACCGATCTGGATCAGATGAAGATCGGCGATCATTTCCTGATTCATGTGCTGGACAACACATTATGTTACGAAGTGGATCAGATTCTGGTGGTTGAACCGGAAGATACCGATGCACTGGCCGTCGAAGAGGGAGAAGATCTGGTGACATTGCTGACCTGTACCCCATATGGTGTGAATACACAGAGACTTCTGGTGCGTGGACACCGTGTGGATTATGTGGCAGATGAAGTAGCAGCAGAGCAGACACCGCTCAGCGGCATCAGCCTTCATACAAATTATCTGCTCTGGGTAATCGTAGGAATTTTGATTACCGGGGTGTTTATCCTGATTCTGTTTATCAGAGAAAAACGATTCAGAAAGAAAGCAGCACGGGAGAAGGAAACAGAAGAATGAAAGAAGTAGAACCGCAGGAGAAACCTGCAAAGAAAAAGAGGAGATTGGCTCCGGTTCTTTTCGGATTACTGTTTCTCGTTGGATTCGGCATTCTGGCTTATCCGACGATCTCCAATCAGTGGAATACATACCGACAGAATCAGCTGATCAGTAATTATGAAGATAACTTACAATCCCTGGATGCGACTGATTTTACCGATGAGTGGCAGAAAGCGGAAGCCTTTAATCAGACCATTACCGACAATGATCTCTACGGAGATGTGTTTGGCGAAGATGACGGTGATCTGAAGAATACAGATTACTGGAAGGTCCTGAATGTAGAAGACAACGGAGTGATGGGATATCTGTCCATTCCGAAGATCAATATCAAACTTGCAATTTATCATGGAACCGGCGATGATGTACTCCAGACCGGAGTCGGACATCTGAACGGTACGAAGCTTCCGATTGGAGGAGAAAGCAATCATGCAGTGCTGGCGGCACACAGAGGTCTGCCGAGTGCCAGACTTTTTACCGATATCGATCAGCTGGAAGTCGGGGACAAATTTTACATCCATGTGTTGGATGAGGTACTTGCCTATCAGGTAGATCAGATCCTGCCGATGGTGGACAAGGATGATCATGAGACGTTGCAGAATGCATTGAAGATTGAGGATGGAAAGGATCAGGTGACGTTATTTACCTGTACACCGTATGGTGTCAATTCCCACAGACTTCTTGTCAGAGGTACGAGAGTACCATATAATGGAGAAGAGGAAGTAACAGGTTCCGTAGCAGACACGATGCTGCATGCGATCCAGAACTACTATATGTTATATTTGCTTCTCGGAATTGCGATCACGGTTCTGATCATTGTGATCATGAAAGTCGCATCAGGAAGAAAACAACGCAATACATAGAGGAAAGACATTAAAGGAGGAGACGAGGCGATGATGAAAAAAAGAGTAAAACAAGGAAGTGCCATCTTACTGGCATTGGCCGTGGCATTGTCGATATTCGTTCTGCCTGGTGTATGGGCGGCGAGTGCGATAGATGTGGATAGAAAAGACTGCTCGGTGGAGTTTTCCGTGGGCGGTGAGTATAAGGAACTGAACACGAATGACCTGTCGGTAAAGCTGTATCGGGTCGCTTCTGTAGATAAAGCCGGAGCTTATACACCGGTTGGTGACTTTTCCGGACTGGATCTGAGTGCACTGAGCCGGGAGAATAAGGATTCCGCAGCTAAATGGTTGGAACGTGCACAGGCTGCAGAGGATATGGTGACAGCCAACACCGCTGTTGCAGCAGATCCTACCATCAAAAACGGAAAAGCTTCGGTGAAAAATCTGGAGACCGGACTTTATCTCGTATCGGTAGAACAGCTGGTAACACCGAATTATGTCTATACATTTACACCGTATCTGATTTCTCTGCCGAATAACTATTACAGCGGCGAGGGAACCAGCGATGCCTGGGTATATAATCTCACCGGTGACAATGCCATCGGCCTGAAACCGGAGCAGCAGCAGAGAACCGGAGATCTGATCATCAACAAGACATTGAAAAATCAGAATACTACTTTTGGCGATAAGGCAACCTTCGTTTTCCAGATCGATATTACAAATGGTGATAAGAAAGAAAGCAAAGTCGAGGCACTGACCTTTGATGAGGTTGGTGATCAGTCCGTACATCTCACAGGACTTCCGGCAGGGGCTGTCGTGAAAGTGACTGAGGTATACAGCGGGGCATCTTATGACCTGAAATCTGACAACGGAGTTGAGACAGAGATCAAAGCAAATGATGAATACAGCCAGGCGGATGCACCGGTGGCAGAGGTTTCCTTTGTCAATGACGTCAATGACAGTACCAATGGCGGCTACGGCGTGATCAACCATTTTGAATTAAATGATAAGGGCTTGTATGATATTGCTGAAGTGAGATAAAAGGAGGGATGCCAAATGAGAAAGCTACATAAGAAACCACTGGTTCTGGCGGCTGCAGCGATCGCTCTGACCGGCTCCCTGACCGTGGGAAGTGCCATGGCATATTTTACGACATATGCCACAGCGGGCGGTGGTGTCAAGATGAATATGGGATTCACGACCACTGTTCCGGATGAGAAGATCGATGAAAAAGGCAAACATGTCACCATCATCAATAAAGGCGATTATGATTGTTTCGTCAGAGTCAAAGCATTTGCGCCGGTGGCACTGACGTATCTGGCACCGGATGGTGGATGGCAGGCAGGTGATGACGGATACTGGTATTATGAAAGTGTCCTTCCGGCAGGTGAAACGACGAAGCAGGAGCTGAATATCTCTTATCAGTTCCCGTCAGGTGACGGAAAAGCTTCTGAATTCAATGTCGTAGTCATTCAGGAATGTACACCGGTTCTGTTCGATGAAAATGGAAATGCCTATGCTGACTGGAATCATGCAGTGACAGCAGACAGTGGCGATACACAGGAGTAGGAGGTAGGTTGACATGAAGAAGAGAAAGAAATCATTTCCGAAGATCACAGTCCTGCTTCTGGCTGCCTCCGCAGTGCTTCTGGTAGGAAGTGGTGTGGGAAGTGCGAGAGCGGCACTGACGTATTACAGTGAGAATTATTCCGCACAGATGAATATGCAGAGTATCGGTGTATCTCTGGTAGAAAATGATGCGGTAGTCAGCAGTAGGGATTATGTATCAGATAATGAGTGGTCAGGCACCACAGAGGGTACACTGCTTGCAAATATGCTGGGTGAGGATGAGAAGTTTACACCGGGCAAACGCTATAATGAAGCCATCAGCGTGAAGAACAGCGGAAACATTGATACATTCGTTCGTGTCATTCTGACCAGAAGCTGGCAGGATGCCGAGGGAAAGAAAAATACATCGCTGTCTCCGGATCTGATCGAATTGAATTATCTGACTGATAACGGCTGGGTGATCGCAGAGGATCAGTCCACACCGGAGCGTACGGTTCTGTATTATACAAAGGCATTGCCAGTGGGAGAGACCACACCGGCACTGTCCGATACGATCCGT
>OLFU01002430.1_pt1 | contig 14777 bp, 8 predicted proteins | sample 1605161 | NCBI WGS metagenome assembly OLFU01 (sample SAMEA3888914, study PRJEB22519) | human gut metagenome | biome: human gut; feature: human-associated habitat; material: faeces | place: Denmark | collected 2011
GGCCGCGTGCAGGTCAACTATTCGAACTCGACGACCTTCTCCCATCCCTTCGTGATGCCCAAATTCCAGAACACCTACGGCACGAGCGAAATCGAGCCGATGATGAGCTGGGGCAGCAAACTCGCCACGCCGACTTCGTACGATCCCGCGGATTTCTTCCAGACCGGATTCAACGAGACCAACTCGGTGGGCCTTTCCGCCGGTACCGAACGCAACCAGACCTATGCGTCGGCTTCCGCCGTCAATTCGCGCGGTATCGTACCCAACAATGTCTACAACCGCTACAATTTCTCGATCCGCAATACGACGATGCTTATCAAGGACCGCCTGACGCTCGACGTGGGCGCGACCTACATGAAGCAGTACACCCGCAACCAGACTATTCAGGGCCAGTACCGCAACCCGCTGGTGGGCATCTACCTCTTCCCGCGCGGCAACGACATCCGCAAATACGAGATTTACGAGCGTCCGGGTTCCGACTCGCGCTATATGGAGCAGTTCTGGGACCTCGAATTCCTCAAGGGCGTCGAGAACCCGTGGTGGATCACCAACCGCGAGCTGAACGAAAACCGTCAGCACCGCTACAGCTTCAACGCTACGATGAAGCTCGACATCACCGACTGGATGAGCCTGACGGGCCGTATCCGTACCGATAATGCGACGATCAACTACACCCGCAAACTCAGCGCTTCGACCAACACGCTCTTCGCTTCGAAGTACGGCAGCTACCTGAACCGCACGATGACGCACAACAACCTCTACGGCGACGTGCTGCTGAGCATCGACAAGAGCTTCTTCGACAATGCCTTCTCCCTGCAGTTCAACCTCGGCGCCAGCATCATGGACGACAAGAACCAGCTGACGGGTTACGAAGGTTATCTGGCGGGCATTCCCAACAAGTTCACCTACAACAACATCATCTCCGACAACTCGCAGAGTTTCCCGACGCAGGAGAACTACCACGACCAGATTCAGGCCGTGTATGCGACCATGCAGCTGGGCTGGCGGGGTATGCTCTACGTTGACGTTTCGGTCCGCAACGACTGGGCCTCGATGCTGGCCTTCACGCCCAAACAGAACATCTTCTATCCTTCGGTGGGCCTTTCGGCCGTGATTTCGTCGATGGCCGACCTCTCGAAGGCGGGCATCTCATTCCTCAAGGTGCGCGGATCCTATGCCGAGGTGGGCAACGCTCCCGAACGTTACATCACCGGTCCCAACTACACGCTGACCAACGGCGTGGTGAGCACGGCGACGATCGCTCCGGCCAAGCACCTCGAAGCCGAGCGTACCAAGTCGTTCGAGGCCGGTCTCGACGTCAAGTTCTTGGGCAACAAGATCTCGGCTACGGCTACCTACTACAATACCAACACCTACAACCAGCTCTTCCTTTACGACGCACCTCCCAGCTCCGGCTACAAACAGAAATACATCAACGCCGGCAAGGTCAATAACTGGGGTATCGAGGCTTCGGCCGGATACAAGAACACATGGCGCGATTTCTCGTGGGCCACGACCCTCAACTTCTCGATGAACCGCAACAAGATCAAGGAGCTGGTTCCCGAAGGCACCCGCGATCCGGATACGGGCTCGCTGGTCGATATCAAGGAGGTCAATAAGGACTACGGCGGTTACCGTGTCAAGCTCGTCGAGGGCGGTTCGATCGGCGACTTCTATGTCAAAGGCCTGCTGACCGACGACAAGGGTCATATCTATGTCGATCCCAACTCCAACACCGTGCTGCTCGATCCCGATCCCGAAGCCTACATCTTCGCCGGCAACACCGAAGCCCGCTTCCGCTGGGGCTGGAACAACCAGTTCTCCTACAAGGGCGTTTCGCTCGGCGTGCTGATCGACGCACGTATCGGTGGCCGCGGCGTATCGGCCACGCAGGCCCTCATGGACCGCTTCGGCGTTTCGCAGGATTCGGCCGACGCCCGCGAGAACGGCGGCGTATGGATTTCCGACGACCAGCAGGTTCCCGACGCCAAGACCTTCTATGCCAACAGCGGCGACGGCATGGCGATGCTTTCGCACTATGTCTACAGCATGACCAATGTCCGCCTGCGCGAGCTTACGCTGGGTTACGACCTGCCCTCCAAATGGTTCCGCAACAAGGTCAATATGAGCGTATCGTTCGTCGGCCGCAACCTGTTCATGTTCTACAACAAGGCTCCGTTCGACCCCGAAGTGACCGCTTCGACGAGTACCTACTATCAGGGTGTCGACTTCTTCATGCAGCCGAGCGTCCGCACCCTCGGATTCAGTGTAAAACTCCAATTCTAAAGCTCAACCGACTATGAAACGAAACAATATCAAACAAGGATTCCTTTCGCTGGCGGCCGCCTGTCTGGCGTTCACCGCCTGCACCGGGGACTTCGAGCGCTTCAATACCGACCCCAATGCTGCGCAGGATGTGGATCTGAAGATGTTCATCACCACCATGCAGATGGACGCCGTCTACTCGTGCAGCGGCTCGGATACCGATCCCAACAACCGTTATCAAAAAGCTTATAACCTGATCGGCGACGTATACGCCGGTTATATGTCCGGTACGAACAACTGGGACGGCGGCACCAACCCCCAGATTTATGCGCTGAACGGCAGCGATTGGTGCAACGTACCTTTCAGCGAGTCGTTCACCAATGTCATGCCCGCTTGGCTGCAGCTGAAGTACGCCCACGCCAACGGTTTGCTCAGCGACGACATCTTCGCTGTGGCTAATATTCTGAAAGTCATGTCGCTTCATCGCGTGAGCGATATCTACGGCCCGCTGCCCGTGCTGCATTTCGGCGAGACGGAGAACCCTTACAATTCGCAGGAAGAGTGCTATATGCACTTCTTCGAGACGCTCGACAGCGCGATCGCGGTGCTGAAGGACGTCGTGGAGAACAATCCCGACGCCAAACCGCTCGAAGAGGTCGATGCCCTCTACCACGGCGATTATTCGAAATGGCTCAAGCTCGCCAACTCGGTGAAGCTGCGTCTGGCCATGCGCATCTGTTACGTGAAGCCCGACCTTGCGAAGCAGTACGCCATGGAAGCCGTCCGCGACGGCGTGATGGAGACGGCCGACGACAGCGCGCTTTTCCAGAGCTGGGGATCCATTACGATCATCAACCCGCTCGAAAAGATCTGGAACGGCTATAGCGACACCCGCATGGGCGCTTCGATGGACTCCTACCTCAACGGTTACAACGACCCGCGTCTTCCGGTTTATTTCCAGCCTGTCACCGAAGGCGACAACAAGGGCGAATACCGCGGTGTAGCCAACGGAATGCCCAATCCCCAGCAGGATGATTACAAGGCCATGTCCGCGCCCAACGTACAGGAGAAATCCACCGATTCGCCCTTGCGCTGGATGATGGCCTCGGAAGTCGCGTTCCTGCGCGCCGAAGGTGCCATGCGCGGCTGGACGGCCGAGATGGGCGGTACCGCCGAGGAGTTCTATAACAAGGGTATCGAGCTGTCGTTCCTCGAAAACGGCCTGAGCGCCGATGCCGCCGCAAGGTATGCCGCCGACGAAACGAGCAAACCGACCGACTTCACCGACGTTTCGGCCGCCAATACCAAGTATAATATTTCGGCCTTGGGCAAGATTACGATCAAATGGAACGCCGGCGCTTCCGAAGAGGAGCAGCTTGAGCGCATCATCACCCAGAAATGGATCGCCATGTTCCCCAACGGCACCGAGGCTTGGTCCGAATTCCGTCGTACGGGTTATCCCCTGATTTTCCCCGTACGCTCCAACTATCCGACCAGCGGCGTCGATACCAACAAGCAGATCCGCCGCATGGTCTTCCCGCAGTCGGAATACTCCAACAACGGCGCGGCCGTGCAGGAGGCCGTCAAACTGCTCGGCGGTCCTGACAACGGCGGCACGAAGCTGTGGTGGGACAAAAAGAATTAGTAACCTGAAACTATACCTGAGTAAACTATGAAAAATATATTGAAACATGCAGTAGTTTGTCTCGTGCTGGCGGCCGCGGTGGCCTCCTGTACGAAGGAGACGACGCCTGAGCGGATCAATATCCAGCATCCGGACCAGCAGTCGCCGATCCTGCGCGACAATGCCTATTACCAGAATCTCCGCGCCTACAAGCAGACCAAACACAAACTGGCTTTCGGCTGGTACGGTTCGTGGACGGCCGTCGGCGCGTCCTATCAGTCGCGTCTGATCAGCGCCCCAGACTCGATGGACATCATCTCGATCTGGAGCCAGTGGCACACGCTCACGCCCCAGCAAATGGCCGATAAGGAGTTCGTTCAGAAAACGTTGGGTACGAAAGTGACCTATACGATTTTTTCGGATAAACTGCCCGAACCGTTCCTTGAAATCGGCAACGGTGAATATACCGACGAGGCCATTGAAGCTTATGCAAAAGCCTATTGCAAAGACTCGATGGACAAGTATCAGTACGACGGCATCGATATCGACTATGAGCCGGGCTATGGTGCATCAGGGCCTTTTGTCGGACATGACAATGCTCTGTTTACCAAGTTGATCAATGCCATGAGCAAGTATGTCGGTCCGAAATCTGGTACCGGACGCCTGCTGATAATCGATGGCGTGCCTTATGCGGTGGATCGTTCGGTTGTGGATTGTTTCGACTATGGTATCGTGCAGGCGTATGCTTCTTCTGGTTATACCGATCTGCAAAATCGCTTCAATAATGCCGATGCAAAAGGCTGGAAGCCTGAACAGTATATCTTTGCCGAGAATTTTGAGTCTTATTGGAAAACTGGCGGTGTGAATTTTACGGACCGCGAAGGTAATAGGATGCCGTCTCTTTACGGTATGGCGACCTTTAATCCCACGCAGGGTGCCGGCGCCGGATTCGGTGCATACCATATGGAGTACGAATACGGTAATTCGGCCATGCCGTACCAATTTATGCGCAATGCGATTCAGATGGCCAATCCTGCCGGAGGCTGGAAAACGCCTATCGATGTGGCTTTTTCGAGTAACCAATCTTCCAACTTTTCGTTCGTTGTCGAGGACGATGGTTCGGTGACCGGAACGATGCAGGATAAAGTTTCGTTGTCGTTCTCGCGTCCCGTTGTAAGCGGTATGCAGTTGACGCTGGGTGTGGATAATTCGCTCGTAGCCGTTTATAACGATGAGAACGGTACGGAATATGAGACCGTCGATCCGTCGTTGGTTAAGATGGAGCCGATCCAGTGCGCCGAAAATCAGGTGTTCTCTCCCGATGCGACGATTACGCTCGATCCTAAGTCAATCGAAAAGGGGTATTATTTGATTCCGGTGGTGATCAGTCCTATTTCGGATGCCGGATATGCCGTCAAGGAGGGCTCCGTACATTATATCTTCGTTACGAAGGTCGCGATGGATGTCGAAATCGGCGCGACGACGCTCGACGGCTCGAAGATCGCTCCGACCTCGGCATGGACGATCACCTGCTGTCAGGGTACTGCGACGAGCGGCGCCACCGGTGTTTGGAACTGCGACTCCGCCGCGCAGAAGGCGGCCATGTTCGACGGCAAGCTCGACGGCAACTGCTGGTATGCAAGCAGCGCTTCCTATTCGTGGGGCAACGGCGGCAACTTCACCATCGACATGGGCGAAGTCAACGACGTGACCGGCCTGCGCTGGCATATCTACTATCAGGATTCCGAACCGCAGTGCACCGACCTCACCTACAGCGAAGACGGCAATGTCTGGTACAGCCTTTCGGCCGGCGTTCCCTTCACTCCGGTGCTGTCCGACAACTGGAAGTGGTTCAAATTCAAGAGAACGGTCAAAGCCCGCTATATCCGGGTTTACGTGGGTCGTGTAACAGGCCATACGAGCATGAACGAAGCCGAAATCTACGGCCCGGCCAATTAGCGATTTATTAACCAGAAAAAAATGTATGTTATGAAACTGAAATATTTAATCGCCCCCTTCGTCCTCGCTGCGGCTGCTCTCTGCGGCTGTCAGGAGACGGCGGAAATCCATCCGGTGGCCTACATGACCGATGCGCAGAAGACGGTTTCCAAGTCGGTTACCATCGATACGCCCCCGGCCGGAACGGAGATTTCGGTCTCTTCTTCGGTGCCTGTGAATAAGGATACCAAAATCAAGATTTCGTTGCGCCCCGACCTGCTGGAGGAGTATAATGCCAAATACCAGAAAAATTATGTTGTGCCCCCCGCAGACAGTTATACGCTCAGCGGTGACGAAGTGGTGATCTCGGCCGGTTACAGTCGCTCCTCGGAGGTCGATTTTACCGTCACGTCGCTCGATGACTTTCAGGAGGGTACGACCTACTGCATGCCCGTGAGCATCGAGCGGATCGAAAACAGCGGTCTTGCCGTTTTGGAACCTTCTCGGACACTTTTCATAGTATTAAAAACACCGGTTATCAGTAAGGCTATCTACCTCGGATCAAGTAACATTTATAAAGTGCCGTCGTTTCAGGAAGACGCCAATCTTGCTGCACTCAAAGCCATAACGCTTGAAGCCCGTGTCTATATGGACGGATTCCAGAATTATGATCCTTATATTAGTTCGATTATGGGTATTGAGGGCGAGTGCGGTGTCCGCTTCGGAGACGTGAAGGTCCCCAAGAACGTTCTTCAGATCTGCCATGGCGATTATCAGCCTGCTGCGACCTCTAAACCTTTTGATACGGGCAAGTGGTATCATGTAGCTGCCGTATGGTCGGGGAAGAGTTGGGATATTTTTATCGACGGCGTGTATGTTACTGGTGTTGCGACACAGGGGGAGACCATCAACTTGTCGAGCGATAATTCGGGCGGTTTTTATCTCGGCGCTTCTTATGGCGGTGGACGTCCGCTCAATGGTTATGTCGCTGAGTGCCGGGTCTGGACGCGTGCGCTGACTGAGGCCGAGATATCGAACAACATGAATTATGTCAATCCGGAATCGGACGGCCTGCTGGCTTACTGGCGTATGAACGCTTGGGAGGCCAAGGACGGCGGCGGCAACATCGTCAAGGACCTTACGGGCCACGGCTACGACGCCGTGGGCGGCAGCTCCAATCCGAGGATGATGGACACCAAGTGGATGTAATCCGCCTTTCGGATATCGTTCCGATCCGCTGAACGGAAGCCGTGCGGCCGGTGCAGGAGACTGCCGCCGGGGCACGGCTTCTTTTTATTCCGCTTTTTATTCCCGGCGGACCGTTTGCTTCCGGCGGAGATGAATCCCGGCTTGGCGATACTCTCTCCGGCGGCGGCAAATTTATTTGACGCGGCGCCGGATTGTGTTATCTTTGTACGAAGAACCGAACTTATCACCATAAAACTTACCGATGAAACCACGACTTTTGCTTTTCACCGCCGCATGCATGCTTTTCGCGGCATGCGGGAACTCTCGCGGCGACCTTTCGACGGGTATTATCCCCGCTCCGCAGCAGGTGGCGTGGGGCGACGGCGCCTTCCGGATGCCCTCGACGCTGCTCTTTGCGACCAACCTCGAAGGGCAGGCCAAGGCCGACCTTGAGGCGTGGATGCGGCGCTCCGGCGACGGCTTTTTCCCCGTCTCTTTCGCCGAAGCCGCCGGGGACGACATCCCCGTTCTCTACCTGCTGCTTGCCGAGGGCGGCGCGCCCGAAAGCTACCGCCTCGACGTCGCCCGCGGAAAAATCACCGTCACGGCGCCCGATGCCGCCGGACTCTTCTACGGACTTCAGTCGCTGGGCCAGCTGGCCGAACGCTGCGGCCGCCGGATTCCGGCCGTTGTGATCGAGGACGCTCCGCGTTTCGGCTACCGGGGCTTCATGCTCGACGTCTCGCGCCACTTCCGCGACAAGGAGTTCGTCAAGCGGCAGCTGGACCTCTTGGCCCGCTACAAATTCAACCGCTTCCACTGGCACCTGACCGACGGCGCCGGCTGGCGCATCGAGATCAAGAAATACCCCGTCCTTACCGACATCGCCGCATGGCGGCCCTATCCCGACTGGGAGGGGTGGAACTTCGGCGGCAAACGCTACTGCCGCCGCGACGATCCGGCGGCCGATGGCGGCTACTATACGCAGGACGAAATCCGCGAGGTGGTCGAATACGCCCGCGCCCTGCATATCGAGGTGATCCCCGAAATCGAGATGCCGGGCCACAGCGAGGAGGTGCTGGCCGTCTTCCCCGAACTTTCGTGCAGCGGGAAACCCTATGTCAATTCCGACTTCTGCATCGGCAACGAACAGACGTTCGAATTCCTCGAAAACGTCCTTTCCGAGGTGATCGGACTCTTCCCCTCGGAGTATATCCACATCGGCGGCGACGAAGCTTCGAAGCAGGGCTGGCGCACCTGCCCCAAATGCGCCGCGCGGATGCGCAAAGAGGGGCTGAAAGACGTCGATGAGCTGCAAAGCTACATGATCCGCCGCATCGAGACCTTCCTCAACGCCAAGGGCCGCCGCCTGCTGGGCTGGGACGAGATTCTCGAAGGGGGGCTTGCGCCCGACGCCACGGTCATGTCGTGGCGCGGCACCGAGGGCGGCATCGCCGCTGCCGCCGCCGGACATCATGCCGTCATGACCCCTTCGAATTACTGCTACCTCGACTTCTGTCAGGACGATCCCACGACCGAACCGGTCGCCGCCGCGGCGTTCCTGACCCTCGAACAGGCCTATTCCTACGATCCGGCTCCCGATTCGCTCGGCGCTCAGGTCGTGCCGATGATCCTCGGCGTGCAGGGCAACCTCTGGTGCGAGCACGTCCCGACCGCCGAGCATGCCGAGCATATGATGTGGCCGCGCCTGCTGGCCGTCGCCGAAGTGGGGTGGAGTGCGCCTGAAAGGAAGGATTACGACGACTTTTATGCCCGTGCGCTCGACGCCGTGGCATGGCTTCAGGAGCGCGGATACCACCCCTTCGATCAGAAGAACGCCGTGGGGCCGCGTCCCGAATCGCTCGAACCCCTCCGCTGCCTTTCGACCGGCAAGACCGTGATTTACCATACGCCCTACAGTCCCAAATACGCCGCTGCGGGCGACGGCTCGCTGACCGACGGACTGCGCGGCGGCTGGAACTACGGCGACCGACGCTGGCTGGGCTGGCTCGACACCGATGTCGATCTGGTCGTCGATCTGGGTGAGCGGCAGCCCGTGCGGCGCATCGCCGCCGATTTCATGCAGGGCTTCTACGCCGATATCTGGATGCCCAGTGCGGTCGAATTTTCGGTCTCGGACGACAACGAGCGCTTCACGCCCCTCGCCACGGTCGGGAACGACATTCCGGTCGAATTCAAGCAGGACTGCTACAGGGAGTTCGGCTGGACGGGCCAGACCGAGGCGCGTTACGTCCGCCTGAAAGCCCGTCACAACGGCCGTCCCGGCGGCTGGATCTTCACCGACGAAATCATCGTCGAGTAACCGTCGCGTTGCGTCCGTTTTGCGAAAAGGGATGCGGCCGTCAGGCCGCATCCCTCTTTTTGACGGGTCCCTGAGGACCTTCAGTGTGTCGTTACTTGCGGATCAGCCGCTGTACGCCCGTCGGGGTTGCGGCTTTCGGCATCTCCGTTCCGGCGAGCGGTGCGATGCCGGTTTCGGCCTTGACTTCGGACTTCGTTACGGACGCCGAATTTTTGGTCATCGTGTAAGGCCCGATCGCATAATCCTGCAGCGTATATCCGGCCTTGAAGAGATCCGGCCAAATGACATACTGACCGCCCGAATAGATGGCGTAGTCGATGCCGCATACGGTGTATTCCGTATTGTTGTGGGGGAACTTCTGGCCCTCGAACCGTACCGAACCGCCGGCTGCGTCGTAGCTGCCCTTCATCAGCTCTTGGTCGGTGGTGTAGACCGGATAGGGCGGCGTTTGCGCCGGATCGTAGAAGTGGTATTTGAGGTATACGTATGCCGTCAGGCCGTACATGCCCTGCGGGTCGAACGTCGGAATCGTGACGTTGCCGTCCTCGTTGTATTTGAGCAGGAAGGGGTAGTCGTCGCCCAGCGTGGTGATGCCCCAGCCCTTGACCCTGAAGCTTTCGTTGGTGCGGTAGGGCGTGATCTCCACGGTGTATGTATGGGGCTGTTTGTTGATTTCCGACGAGGTCGAGGTCACGGTCCAAGTGCCGATATAACGCTCGTAGTCGGCCTCGCCCGTCGGTACGGCCGGGATCTTCACCTCGGTCTGTTCGATGGTCGTGCCGTGGGCGTTGGTGCCCGATGCGAGGAAGATGTATTCGGTGTCGGCTTGGACGTTGAAATTGAAGGTGGCCCCGGCTTCCGAATTGGCCTGCGTCACAGCCGCCGAACTGATGGGGTTGCCGTAGCGGTTCATCACCTTTTCGAGCGTCTCCATCTGCTCGATCAGTTCCGGGAGCAGCGCTTTCGTCGTGCAGAGAACCTTTCCCGATTTCATCTCCGTACTCTTGACGGTGCCCGACAGCTGGAAGTACTCCTTGCCTTCGGCGGGCGCGGCCGTCAGCGTGAGCGTCGGCTTGGCCTTCGTGCCGTCGCTGATGCCGCCCCACGGGATCGGAATATCGGCGTAATCGGCCATCTGCGTACAGCCCTTGAAGGTATCCTTGTAACTGCTGGCCGTGGTGAAGATCTTGGCGCCGAAGATGTCGGGGTAATTCGTGCGTTCGTAGAGGTGCACCTTGACCTGCTGCTCGCCGTCCTGCACCATCGTGTAGGGCGATTCGCCGGTGAAGGCGGTGCAGCCGCTGAAGGTTTTGCTCGCCGTCGAGATTTTTTTCATGCTGTCGAAAATGGTTACGGGCAGCGATTCGAGCGACGTGCAGTTGAGGAACATTTCGCTGATGATGGTCGTACCTTCGAAATGGCGGAACATGTCTTCGGGAACGGTCTTGAGCGACGTACAGCCGCTGAACAGGTAAGCGGCGGACGTGCCGTTTTTCACGCTTTCCGGGAAGTAGTCCGCAGGCGCCGTTTCCAGTTGCGTGCAGTCTTTCCAGAGCGCGGGAATCGTTTTCAGCGCGACGCAGTGCTTCAGCGAGGGGAATTCGGTCAGTTTGATACACCCTTCATAGAGATAGCTGGCCGTGGTGATTTTGGTCATGTTCTTGAAAATATCGACGGGAATGGTCTCCAGCGTCTTGCAGCCGCTGAACAGACTGTTCATGTTCGTCGCTTCCGTGAGGGTGTCGAACAGCCCTTCGGGGAGTGATTTGAGGTTTGCACACCCTTTGAACAGCGACGCGATATTGGTGAGCTTGGTCATGTTCTTGAACAGCTCTGCGGGCAGGGTTTCGAGCGCCGCGCAGCCGAAGAATCCCGACGTGAGGCTGTTCGCTTCCGTCTGGTTGGCGAAGAATGTTTCGGGAACGCTCTTGAGCGATGTGCAGTTGTTGAAGATGCTTCCGAGGTTGGTCAGGGCGGGCATGTCGGCCAGCAGCCCTGCCGGAACGCTTTCCAGCGCCTTGCAGCCGCTGAACAGGCCGGATGCCGAGGTGGCTTTGGCCGTCTTTTCGAAGAGTTTTTCCGGGACGCTCTTTAGCGCCGTGCAGTTGTAGAACATCGAGGCGACCGAGGTGACTTCGGGCGCGCCGGCCAGCAGTCCTTCGGGCACGGTTTCCAGAGCCGCACACCCGGAGAACATGTATTCGACCGTGGTGACGGCGGCGAAGGCGTCCTCTTCGGGCTGGGGCACGGTTACGAGCGAGGTGTTCGCGAAGGCGTAATCCAGCGTCGTCATGCCGAGTTTGCCCCATTGTCTGACTTCGAGAATGGCGGGAGCCACGGTTTTGTTGGTGAGTCTTCCGGAGAGTTTCTCCGTGGTTCCGCTTATGGTTACGTAATAGATGCCGGATTCGGCGTAGGTGTGGTTCACCATCGCGGCCGCGGTCGAGATCGTGGCTGCGACCGGCTCGCTCTGGCCGTCGCCCCAGTTGACCGTGACGTCCACGGCGCCGTAGAGGGGCAGGTAGACCTTGTTGTTGTAGGCGCTGCTGCTGTATTCCTTCGCTTCGACCTTGAGCACCATCTGGGCCGGGTCGTAATAGGCTTCCTGATAGATCAGGATGGTTTCGATCACCGTCTCTCCCGCCACCAGCTCGATGTTGGCGCTGCGGGACTGGGTTTCCGTGTTGGCCGCGACGTTAAAGGTCAGGGTTTCGGTCCGAATCTCCCCCCCCCTCGTCTCTGCCAGCGTAATCCATGCTTTCGCGGCTTCGGGAATCGCTACCGTGTAATCCAGATCGGTCTCCACCTCGACCGTTACGGGGCCTCCTGCGGCCGTCGCCTCCTTCGAGGAGGTCGAGACGTTCAGCACGCCCGACACGAATGTCAGCGTGCGCATCAGCGTCTTGGCGTCGCCGTCGCTGACCAGCACGATGACCTTGCCGGTCGAGCTGTTGCCGGGAGCCGTCACGGCGATCGTTCCGCCTTCGTTGCCCGTGCGTTTCACTTCGGCCTTCCATGCGCCGTCAGCGAGGGCCTGAATGTCGGTTTTGGCGTCGGCTCCGGTCAGCGTGAAGGGAATTTCCGCCGTTTCGCCCACGCGGATCGTCGCCGAGGCGGTGTCGAACGCGATGCCGAACTGCACGTACAACTCGAACGTCAGCACCGTTCCGTCGGCCAGCGTCAGGTAAACCAGCTTGCCGTCCTCGCTCGTGGCGACAGACTTGAACAGATTCTGGTCCGTCTGGGCCTGTCCGCAGTCGGTCCACGTCGCGCCGTTGTCGTAGGATACCCACCAATGGCTGTTTTCGATCTTGAATTCGGGGGTGACGCCCGATACGGGAAGTTTTTGCCGTTGTCGAGGATAAAGTCGCCGTTGAGCGTCCAGTAGTAGACACCGTCGGAATCCTGTTTCACCCCGATGACCGACGAAGTCCCGTCTTTTCCGTCGCTGATGGTGATCGTCGAGGTCTCGCCGGCCGCGGTGACCAGCGTGATGACGTAGCCGCCGTCTTCACCGGGCTGTACGTCCGAGATGAACCGTTTCCCGGCGACAAGCTCCTTGAGTGTTGTGACGTCGGAGTTGAGCGCCTTGACGAGCGCCTGCAGTTCGGTGAGCTGACCGTCGAGGTCGTCCAACCGTTTTTGGATGTCCGTATCGTCGTACGAACATCCGATCAGTGCCATTAGCGGCACAATCATCAGAAGAATTTTTTTCATGGCAAGGCTTTTAAAGAAATTGGTTTAAAAGAACTGAGTGATCGCTTCAAATATAGTAAAATTGATGATTTCTGCTGCATTTTCTCCGGATTTTTTGTTTAAAGTTGCCTTGCAAGCTCTTCTGAAGGGGGTGATCCGGGGGTGCAGCGGGTGATGTAAAGTCTCTTGCCTGTTTGTTTTATTGTTAAATATTGACACGGCGAGCCTTCGCACCATACGGGATTTCGTTTGTCTTTTATTGCTCCGAATGCGGCAAACGGCAAAGGGGGAGACGCATCATCGTCTCCCCCTTTACCGTATTTTTTACGGATAAAATTCTTTCCGAAGTAAGTTATTCCCTGAAGATGTTGAGGTGCGCCAGCAGCGGATTGCGGCGGTCGAGCAGCAGGAACTCCGCCAGCAGCAACACGATTGCCGCGAGCAGCAGGTATTGGTACTGTTCGTTGAACTCTTCGAAGCGCATCACCGACAACTCGCTCTGCTCCATTTCGTTGATGCTCTTCACGATCTCGTCGAGACCGATCGACTGCTTGCTCGAACGGACATAGGCGCCGCCCGTGATGTCGGCGATCTGGGCCAGCATCTCCTCGTTGAGCTTCGAAACGACCATGTCGCCCTTCTCGTCCTTGATGAATTCGCCGCCGATCTGAATCGGGGCGCCTTCGGGCGTGCCGATGCCGATGGTGTAAATCCGTATGCCCATCTCCGCGGCGTGCCGTGCGGCCGCCAGTGCGTCGTCCTCGTGGTTCTCTCCGTCGGTGATGAGGATGACGACGCGGCTGTGATTTTCCTCGGTTTCGCCCGAAAACGACATCAGGGCCTGCGACAGCGCCTTGCCGATGGCCGTGCCCTGCACCGGCACCAGCGACGGGTCGATGCGCTTGGCGAAGGCCTTGGCCATGCGGTAGTCCGAGGTGATCGGCAGCTGCACCTTCGGCTCCCCGGCGAAGACGATCAGCCCGACACGGTCCTGATGCAGACCGTCGAAGAGCTTGTTGATGGCGTATTTGGTCCTCTCCAGCCGGTTGGGTTCGAAATCTTCGGCCAACATCGAGTTCGAGACGTCTACGGCCAGCATCATCTCGACGCCCTGCGTCTTCTCCTCGCGGAGTTTCGACCCGAACTGCGGGCGTGCCGCCGCCAGTATGAGCAGCGTGACCGCCGTGCAGAAGAGGATGAATTTGAGCGTCACGCGCCCGGTCGATACTTCGGGCATCAGCTCTTCCAATACCTGCATGCGCCCGAAGCGTTCCAGCCGCCTGCGGCGGTTGCGCGCCGCCAGCCAGAAGAGGAGGATCAGCGCGGGTATGACCGGCAGCAGCCAGAAATATTGCGGATTTGCGAATCTAAACATTGCAAATTACGTTTTACGGTATTCTTTTCAGCACCAGATTCGAGAACAGGAACTCCAGCACGAGCAGCCCCAGACCCGCCAGTGCCCAGAGCAGGAACTGCTCGTGGTAGGTGACGTGTTCCGTAACTTCCACCTTGCTCTTTTCCAGTTGGTTGATCTGGTCGTAAATGGCCTTGAGCTTGGCCTTGTCCGTGGCGCGGAAATATTGTCCGCCGGTCTGCTCGGCGATCGACCTGAGGGTTTTCTCGTCGATCTCGACCTTCGCCATGACGGTTCCTCCGGTCGGCGTGCCGTAGATGTCCACGGCGGGGTAGGGGGCCATGCCCTCGGTGCCGACGCCGATCGTGTAGACGCGGATGCCCTGCGCC
>OLFU01002440.1_pt1 | contig 14709 bp, 13 predicted proteins | sample 1605161 | NCBI WGS metagenome assembly OLFU01 (sample SAMEA3888914, study PRJEB22519) | human gut metagenome | biome: human gut; feature: human-associated habitat; material: faeces | place: Denmark | collected 2011
CTGCCGCCGCCTACGCCGCGGAGGAGTATGCCGGAACGACGGCGGTGGATTCCGTCACGGCGGAGGTCGATCCCGAGCTCGACGAATCCCCTGCGCACTATGAAGTGGAATTGCAAACTGCACGGGGCGAGTTCAAGTATCTGGTGGATGCCTACACAGGGAAGGTGCTCAGCGGGCAGAAAGATTTATTGGCTGCCGTTTCCGCATCGAATGAAACGGTTACGGGCGTGGGGTTGGTGCCATCCAGTACCTCTGGTCAAAAGCCCGCTTCCGCATCGAATGAAACGACGAAGCCCTCTGCTCAAAAGCCCGCGCCGTCCGGAACGGTGCAGGATATCGGCTACGCCAAGGCAAAGTCCATCGCCCTGAACCATGCGGGCTTGCGTGAAAATCAGGCGTATGACATGGACATTGAGCTGGATGATGAGGACGGAAAGCTCGTCTACGAAATCGAGTTCAAATCCGGCAATATGGAATATAACTACGAGATCGACGCAGCCTCCGGCGCGATTCTCAAGCATGAGACAGAGCTGGACGACTGATCTGATTATGCAATAAGGGGACGGCTCCCATGATCCTGAGATCACGGGAGCCGTCCCCTTACATATTTTTCAAATCGATGACACGTATTCCCCGATGAACGAGATGGCCGCGCCTACGGCGGCGGATTCTACTTTGGCTTTGCACACAGAGACATAGTCGGCGTTTTGGATAAACGGGTCCATGGCGGCCAACTTAGCGCACAGGGTGTCCAGATAGCCGTCCAGGCGCTGGCCGATCTGGCCGCCCAGGACTACCCGGCAGTCATAGAGCATATGGATATTGTGGATAAGCTGTGCCAGATAGTTCAGATATTTCTGCCACAGGTCCCGGGCCGCCGGGTCCTTTTCCTCCAGACGGCGGAAAAACTCCGCCAGGTCGCCGCCGGTAAGCTTTACCAGGGGCTTTGCCGAGCAGTAGCAGTCCGCACAGCCAAAGCGCCCACAGTAGCAGGGCTTTCCGTTTTGCACCAGCTGGGTGTGGCCCACCTCGCAGCTGCGGCAGTTGTCACCGTTGTACAGGTCGCCGTTGATGAACACCGCCCCGCCGATGCTGTTGCTGAGCATGAGATAGAAGAAGTCCCCGTGTTCGGGCCAGGCCCAGCTCTCGGCAAAGGCAGAGGTGTCTGTGTCGTGGCAAAGCCGCACAGGAAAGGAGATATACTCCGCGAAATCCCCGGCGAACAGTTCGTCCGTCCCCCCCAGTGCTTTGCAATAATAGCTGTGAGTTCCATCCTTTTCTGTGAGACAGGGTACACTGATGCCCACGCCCAGAACGTGGGCGGCGGCCAGTCCGGCGTTGAGGACCAGGTCGTCCACCAGCCGCCCCAGCTGCCGGTAATAATCCGCCGTGCGGACGAAGGGGACCTTCAGCCGCTTTCGGGCTAAGATGTGTCCGCATAGATCCACCGCCACGGCGGCCACCTCGTGGGGCGTCACATCCAGGCCGATGGCCGTTCTGAAATCGTTCACCGATGTATAGGTTTTGGCCCGGCGGCCCCCGGTCTTGGTCTGCTGCCCCGCCTCACAGATGAGGCCGTCCTCCGACAGCTCGTTCAGATTCTGCACCACTGTGGGAAGGCTGAGATTCAGCTGCATGACGATATCCCGGCGGGAACACGCCCTGCCGTTTCGCAGCAGATTGTAGATCCTGCGCCGGTTCAGCCGCTTTAAGTCCATGGCTACCGTTTTGACGGAATTGCTCTCTTCAGAATTCAAATTGATCCCATCCACTCTGTCGTTTTATAAAACCAATTATATTTTGTTTTGTAAACCTGTCAACAAATGAAAGCAAAAGTCCGATTTTTCTACGGACTGAACAAATAAGGCGTTCAATGTTTGGTGGTTTTAATTATATTGACAGATATAGCTATAAGGGGTATAGTAAATGTGTAATGTAAAGTTAAATTATAAAATGATTTTATATCTAAAACGACGGACTGTGACAGCACAGCTTCCGGGCGGTGCGGTAATAACTGGAGTGTTTGTGATATGTATCTGATCGGACTGGATAACGGCGGCACCTCTACCAAGGCCGCGGTGTTCGACGTAAACGGCAACGAGGTGGCCACCGCCGGCCGCCACACCAAGCTCATCACCCCCAAACCCGGCTATACCGAGCGGGACATGGAGGAGCTTTGGCTGGCCAACTGTGCCTGTGTGCGGGAGGCCCTGGAGAAGGCCGGCATCGACGGCAAAGATGTCTTAGGCATCGCGGTATGCGGCCACGGCAAGGGGATGTACGCCTGGGGCAAGGACAACAAGCCCGCCTACAACGGCATCATTTCCACCGACAACCGGGCCTGGCAGTACACGAAAAAGTGGTATGAGGACGGCACCTATCAGGCGCTGCACCCCCAGCTGTGCCAGGAGTTCATGGCCTGCCAGCAGACCGCTCTGCTGGCCTGGTTCAAGGACCACCTGCCCCAGGTCTATCACAACATTCAGTACGTCTTCTCCGTAAAAGACTACATCCGCTTCCGTCTCACCGGCGAGGCCTTCTGCGAGGCCACCGATATCTCCGGCTCCGGTCTGATGGATGTGAAAAACGCCCGGTTTGACCGCTCCATTCTGGAGAAGCTGGGCATCGGCGAGGCCTTTGACATGCTGGCCCCCATCCGGTACTCCTATGACCTGTGCGGCAAGATCAACGCCCAGGCCGCCAAGCTCACCGGCCTGCCGGAGGGCACCCCCGTAGCAGGCGGCATGTTCGACATCGACGCCTGCGCCGTGGCCGCCGACATCACCACCCCCGAGGAGCTGGTGACCATCGCCGGCACCTGGAGCATCAACGAGTTTATCTCCGACCACCCCATTATGGACGGCAACATCTCCCGCAACTCCCTGTTTGCCATCCCCGGCTACTATCTGGCCGAGGAGAGCAGCGCCACCTCCTCGGGCAACCTGGAGTGGTTCCTGGACAACTGCATGAAGGACGTGAAGCTGCCCGAGGGCGAGGATCTGTACAGCTATGTGAACCGGCTGGTGGACCAGGTCCCCCCGGAGGACTGCAACGTCTATTATCTCCCCTTCCTGTACGGTTCAAACGCCCACCCCCTGGGCAAGGCGGCTTTCGTTGGCCTGACCAACTTCCACGGTACGGCCCACATGCTGCGCGCCGTCTACGAGGGCGTGGCCTTCTCCCACCGCCGCCACATCGAAAAGCTGCTGGCCTCCCGCCAGCCGCCTGAAGCCATCCGCATGGCGGGCGGTCCCGTGCAGTCCAAGGTCTGGGTTCAGCTGTTCGCCGACGTGCTGGGCTTCCCCATCGAGACGGTGGATGCCAAGGAGCTGGGCGCGCTGGGCTGCGCCATGGCTGCCGCCATCGCCGCCGGTGTCTACAAGGACTATAAAGACGCGGCCAAGCACATGGTCCGCATCAACAGCCGGGTGTATCCCAACCCCGACCGTGTGGAGATCTACAGCAAGAAGTTCCAGCGCTACATGGCCGTCAGCAATGCCCTGGACACCGTGTGGGAGAAGTTCGAGGTCTGATATTTCAATGAAGTAACTCTCAAATTTACAGTGATAGATCTAGGAGGAAATGAATTATGGCAGTAAGAGGAAGCATCCCCAAGACTATGAAGGCCCTGGTGGCCTACAGCAAAGACGACTACCGTCTGGAGCTGGAGTATCCCACTCCCGAGTGCGGGCCCGATGACATCATCATCAAGACCGAGGCCTGCGGCGTGTGCGCCGGCGACCTGAAGTGCAAGCACGGCGCGGCCATGTTCTGGGGCGACGACGTGCAGCCCTCCTGGGTCAAGCCCCCCTTCATCCCCGGCCACGAGTTCTTTGGCCGCATCGTCCAGATGGGCGAGAACGTCACCGGCTATGAGCTTGGCGACCGCATCACCGCCGACCAGATCGTCCCCTGCGGCAAGTGCCGTTTCTGCAAGGACGGCCACTACTGGATGTGCCAGCCCCACGATATGCTGGGCTATCAGTACTACAACAACGGCGGCATGGCCGAGTATGTCCGCTATCCCAAGACCTGCGTCATCAGCCGCGTGCCCGATGAGATGAGCCTGGAGCAGGCCGCCCTGATCGAGCCCTATGGCTGCTCCAAGCACGCCGTGGACCGCGCCAATATCTCCAACGAGGATGTGGTGGTCATCTCCGGCGCGGGCACCTTGGGCCTTGGCATGATCACCTATGCCCGCATGAAGAACCCCAAGCTGCTCATCGTGCTGGACATGCAGCAGAACCGCCTGGACAAGGCCAAGGAGTTCGGCGCTGACCTGGTGTTCAACCCCGGCGAGTGCGACATCGACAAGGAGATCAAGGCCCTCACCGACGGCTACGGCTGCGACATCTACATCGAGGCCACCGGCAACCCCGCCAGCGTCATCCAGGGTCTGACCATCATCCGCAAGCTGGGCACCTTCGTGGAGTTCAGCGTGTTCGGCAAGGAGACCACCGCCGACTGGTCCATCATCGGCGACCGCAAGGAGCTGAACATCCTGGGCTCCCACCTGAGCCCCTATGCCTATCCCTTTGTCATTGAGAACATGCTCAAGGGCAACCTGAAGACCGACGGCGTGGTCTCTCACATCTTCAAGATCGAGGAGTGGGAGAAGGCCTTTGATTACGCCACCGGCAAGTACGGCGATTTCAAGGTCGCCTTCCAGTTCGACTAAACCTCGGACGCAACCCCATCAGCACTCCCCCGGCAACTTCCCCGGCACGTCCGTTGAGTGAGACAATCGTCTTGCATTCTTACGTTCTCATGCGCGAAAGCGTGGAGATAAACAGAAATCAGATGATCGAAAGGAAGGAAAAAAATGAAAAAACTGCTTGCACTGGCCCTGGCCGCGTCCATGACTGTCTCTCTGGCGTCCTGCGGCAAGACCGGCGGCGACTCCGGTTCCACCGGTTCCGCCTCCTCCACCCCCGCTGCAACCGGCGAGTTCGACTGGCGTGCCTATGAGGGCACCGAGCTGAACGTGCTGTTCAGCGAGCACACCTATGCTGACGCCGTGAAGGCCAAGCTGAACGACTTCCAGGACCTGACCGGCATCAAGGTCAATCTGACCACCATGCCCGAGTCCAACTACTACGAGAAGCTGAACGTAGAGCTGGCCAGTAAGTCTGGCTCCATCGACGTGTTCATGACCGGTGCCTATCAGGCCTGGGAGTATGCCACCGCCGGTTACATGGAGCCCCTGGAGGGTTACATCGAGAACAGCTCCCTCACCTCCGCTGACTACGACTACGACGACTTCATCGACGGCGTGATCGACGCCCTGAAGTGGGACTGCGTCCCCGGCCACGCTGTGGGCACCGGCTCTCAGTGGGCTCTGCCCATGGGCTGGGAGATCAACATCCTGACCTATAACAAGCAGATCCTGGCTGACCACAACATCACTCCCCCCAAGACCGCTGAGGAGCTGCTGGCCGCCGCCACCGCTCTGAAGGAGTTCGACGGCTCCGGCACCTATGGTCTGGCTCTGCGCGGCACCGCCGACTGGGGCACCATCCACCCCGCTTACATGTCCATGTACACCACCTGGGGCGCCAAGGACTTCGAGATCGAGGACGGCAAGCTGGTGTCCAAGGTCAACTCCCCCGAGGCCATTGCTATGACCGAGTACTGGGTCAACCTGGTCAAGAACGGCTCCGCTCCCCAGTGGGCCACCTATGGCTGGGAGATGGCCGGTGCTGACCTGGGTGCCGGCAAGGCCGCTATGATGTGGGATGCCGACCGCGGCGGCTACACCCAGAACGTGGCTGGTGCTTCCGCTCAGTCCGGCAACCTGGCCTTCGGCACCGTTCCCTATCCCACCGATGCCGGCAAGACCGAGGCCGACATGAAGTCCAACCTGTGGGTGTGGTCCATGGCTATGAACTCCGCCTCTCAGAACAAGGAAGCCGCCTGGTACTTCCTGCAGTACTTCACCAGCAAGGACTTCATGCAGTGGTCCGGCACCGAGGGCGCCTGCACCGATACTCCTCGTGAGTCCGTGCTGAACAGCGACGAGTACGTCAAGTGCCTGTCCGATGCCGAGGGCTACTACGAGGCCTTCAACACCGTGAAGGACACCGCCAGCATCTACTTCACCGCTCAGCCCTACTTCACCGAGACCACCACCGAGTGGGCCAAGACCCTGCAGGAGCTGGTCACCACCAACAAGTACAGCTCCGTGGAGGAGGCTATGAACCAGCTGGCCGATACCATGACTCAGATGGTGTCTGATCTGGACGTTGGCTAAGACGGCTCATAACATCACCTTAAACCACAAGTTCCATTGACGCAAAGGGCGGGGGGAGAGCTCTCCCCCCGCCCTTTTCAAACAACCAACTCCCTGTGTGTGATTTCTGTTTCTCTGCGCCGGTGCGCTGTCCCTTCTGAAAAACTATTGTGTCCCGAGGTTATGTATTATGAGTAAAACAAACAAAGAAAAGCTCCCGGATCTAAACCGGGTGCCCTTTAAAACGCGGGTCAGACCTTATCTGATCGTGGCCCCCTCCCTCATCATCACCATCGGTATCATGGTCCCCTTCGTCATGGCCATCTGGTACTCCCTGACCAACTTCTCCTTCAAGCTGCCTGCCCACAAGTTCATCGGTCTGACCAACTGGGTAAACGTGCTCGCCTCCGGCAGCACCTGGAAAGCCATCTGGGTCACGCTGCTCTATGGTGTCGCCTCCACCGCGGTGGAGATGGCCCTGGGCATGGGCGTTGCCATGCTGCTCAACAGCCTGAACAACCGCTTCTCCAAGATCATGCGGGTGGTGCTGATCTTCCCCCTGATGGTGGCCCCCGTCACCGCAACTATCGTTTGGCAACTGATGTTGAACAGCTCCGCCGGCATCGTGGAGAAGCTGTTGAACGTTTTCAATGTGTATAATTTCCCCTGGGCCTCCAGCCCCAAGACGGCCATGATGACCGTGGTCCTCATCGACGTGTGGGTGAACACCGCCTTCGTCATTCTGCTGGTGCTGGCCGGTCTGCAGTCCCTGCCCAAGTCCCCCTTCGAGTCCGCCAAGATCGACGGCGGCAGCAACTGGTTCAACTTCCGTAACTTGACCCTGCCCATGCTCCGCCCCAGCCTGTACATCGCCCTGCTGTTCCGTCTGATGGCGGCCCTGCAGGAGTACGCCGTCATCTACGCCCTGACCAAGGGCGGCCCCGGCGACGCACTGATGTCCCTGTCCCTGACCGCCTATCAGCAGGGCTTCAAATTCCAAAAGTTCGGCGCGGCCCTGCCCTATATCCTGATTTTGTGGCTTATCATCAACGTGGTGGCCAAGGAGATCGTAAAACGTCAGCGGGCCGCCCAGAAGCAGGCCGCCGGTCTGGACGAGTAAGGAGGGAATGTCAAAATGAAAACGCAGAAATTCCGTCTTTCGCGGATCGTGATGAACTTCCTGCTGCTGGTCTATGCGGTCTTCGCTATCTTCCCCCTGATCTGGATGCTGCTCATCTCCTTCAAGTCGGACACCGAGGTGTTCACCACCACCTTCCTGTTCCACCCCACCCTGAGCAACTACGCCGCGGTGCTGCTGGAGTCCAACTATGTGCAGTACATGAAGGACAGCCTGATCGTGGCCGGCGGCTCCGTGCTGGTGTCTGTGGTGGTGGGTATCCCCGCCGCCTATGCCCTGGCCCGGTATAACTTCAACCGCAAAGAGGACCTGGCCTTCCAGATCCTGTCCTTCAAGTTCGCCCCCGAGATCCTGGTGGTGCTGCCCCTGTTCATGATCTATCAGAAGATCGGCCTCTATGATACCTATCTGGGTCTCATCTGGGTGTATCAGCTCATCTGTATGCCCCTGCTCATCTGGGTGGTCCGTGGTTATTTCGAGGACATCTCCGTGGAGATCGAGTATGCCGCCCAGGTGGACGGCTATACCTGGTATCAGATCTTCTTCAAGATGCTGATGCCCCTGGTCAAGCCCGGCATCGTGGCCGCTGCCCTGCTGTCCTTCATCTTCGCCTGGAACAGCTTCACCTTCCCCCTGATCCTGGCCAGTTCCAAGGTGCAGCCCATCACCGTGGCCATCACCAAGTATCTGGGCACCGACACCGCCCACTATGGCCAGCTGGCCGTGGCGGCTACCGTGTCCGCAATACCCGCTATCGTGTTCGCGCTCTGCATCCAGAAGCATCTGGTGCGCGGCCTGAGCTTCGGCGCTGTGAAGGGATAAGGTGCGATTATGGCAAGAATTCAACTGGAAAATGTGAAGAAGAAGTTCGGCAAGGTGACCGCCCTGGACGGCGTGACCATCGACGTGAAGGACAACGAGTTCTTCGTGCTGTTCGGGCCCGCCGGTGCAGGCAAGACCACCATGCTCAACTGCATCGCCGGCATCACGCTGCCCGAGGAGGGCCTGATAAAGTTCGACGGGGAGATCATGAACCTGGTGGACCCCGCCCACCGGAACGTGGCCATGACCTTTGAGAACTACGCCCTGTACCCCCAGATGACCGTGTATGACAACATGGCCGCAGCCCTGCGCAGCAATCTCTATAAGACCGACGAGGCCACCATCAAGGAAAAGGTGTACAAGGCCGCCAAGATCATGAAGATGGAGAACCTGCTGGAGCGCCTGCCCAGCCAGCTGTCCAACGGTCAGAAGCAGCGTGTGGCCATGGGCCGCAGCCTGGTGCGCAACCCCAACGTGTTCCTGATGGACGAGCCCCTGGCCCACCTGGATGCCAAGCTGCGCAACTCCATGCGCACCGAGCTGAAGAAGATCCAGGCCGATCTGGGCTCCACCTGTATCTACGTGACCCACGACTTTTTGGAGGCCATGGCCCTGGGCGACCGCATCGCCATTGTCAAGGAGGGCCGCATCGTGCAGGTGGGCTCCGGCGACGAGATCTATTACCTGCCCTGCAACAAGTTCGTGGCCCAGCTGATGGGCGAGCCCCAGATCAACATCATCGCCGGTAAGATGATGGTAAACGGCAGTCAGCGCCAGTTCGTCATCAACGTCCTGGGCCAGGAGGTGGCCCTCCCCATGCCCGAGGATGCCCCCCTGTTCGCCAAGCTGGACCAGCTGGGCGAGGTCTCTCTGGAGATGGGTCTGCGGCCCCAGAACATCGCCTATCGCTTCGAGCCTGCCGAGGGCTATTTCAAGGCCACCGTCTACAGCTATGAGAGCATCGGCAACAAGTCGGTCATCGTGGCCGAGTGCGGCGGCTATCAGGTGCGGATGATCGCGCCCAACGGCCTGCATGTGGACATCGACCAGGCGGTCTATGTCAAGCCCGACGTGGGCCACGCCATGTTCTTTGACGGACAGAGCGAAAACTTTGTCGGGCGCTATGCCGAGGCGGATTACCGCGCCCTGGCCAACGAGGAGGCGTAAGTTATGGCTGGTTTGACGTTAAGCCATCTCTACAAGAGATATGAAAACAGCGGCAAGAAGAAAAAGACGGTGAACGATTTCGCCGTAAAGGACCTGAACCTGGAGTGTGAGCAGGGCGAATTCGTGGCCTTTCTGGGCCCCTCCGGCTGCGGCAAGACCACTACCCTGCGAATGATCGCCGGTCTGGAGGACATCACCGACGGCGACATCTACATCGGGGACCGCCGGGTGAACGACCTGCACCCCAAGGACCGCCACATCGGCCTGGCCTTTGAGGACTACGCCATGTACCCCCCTCTGACCGTGTATGACAATGTGGCCTTCAACCTCCGGGCCAAGGGGGTGGACAAGGCAGAGATCGACCGCCGGGTGCGGGAGATCGCCCCCCTGATGCAGATCGACGACCTGCTGGACAAGATGCCCGTCAAGCTCTCCGGCGGCCAGAAACAGCGGGTGAACATCGCCCGTGCCATCATCCGGGAGCCCGAGCTGCTGCTGATGGACGAGCCCCTGTCCCACCTGGACGGCAAGGCCCGCCAGGCCATGCGTACCGAGATCAAGCGCATGATCCACAAGATCAAGTGCACCACCGTCTATGTCACCCACGACCAGCTGGAGGCCATGTCCCTGGCCGACAAGATCGCCGTCATCAACTTCGGCGTGCTCCAGCAGTACGGCACCCCCGCCGAGGTGTATGACGACCCCGTGAACGAGTTCGTCGCCTCCTTCATCGGCGACCCCCCCATGAACATCCTGGAGACCACCACCGTGAAGATCGACAACGACTTTTTCTTCACCTTCCAGGACAGCGACCTGAAGATCGCCGTGCCCAAGCGGTATTACAGCGTGGTCAGCGACGGCTTCCGGTGCAAGATGGGCGTCCCATGGACGTGCTGGTGGGCGGCGCGGACTCCCAGGGCACGCCCGAGAAGATCACCACCTTCGAGAACCTGGGCGACGAGCGGCGCATCGGCATCAGCGTGGGCGAGTCTCTGCTGATGCTCATCACCGCAGACGAGACCCGCTACCGCGCCGGGGACATCATCAAGCTGGAGGTCCGGGGGGACAAGACCCACCTATTCGACCTGGAGACCGGTGCCCGCATCAAAGAGAAGTAAGGAGCAAGTGTTATGACGACTTTTGCCACCGTTTTATCCGTAGTCATCCTGCTTGTCCTGGCCTGGCAGATCTGGGGCTCCATTTGGAACATCATTGCGATCTTCCTTGGCCTGTTCAAGGAGTAATACATCTGACAACGATCTGCAAGGGGTCCCGGTCTCCCGGACCTCTTGCAGATTTTGTCCCATTTCAGCCTGTTATGGGCTGAACCAGACCGATCACCCGGTTTAGAAAACAGCAAAGAGGGATTCTTTTGTATCAAGATTTTGAATATCAGGCTGTCATTGACCTGATCCACTCCACGAAAGCTTTGGTGCTGGACCGGCACAAGGCCGGGGATATCACCCAAAAGGGCCGGTCCGACTTTGCCACCGCCGTGGACTATGAAGTACAGACCTATCTGCAGGAAAAGCTCCATGCACTGTATCCCCACATCCAGTTTTTCGCCGAGGAGAACCACATGCAGAACGTGGACCCCGCCCGGCCCTATTGGATCTTAGACCCCATCGACGGCACCACCAACCTGATCCACGACTGCCACCAGAGCTGCGTGGCCCTGGCCCTGTGGGACGGGGAGAAGCTGGTGTTCGGCTGCTGCTATAACCCCTTCCGGGACGAGACCTTTGCCGCAGAGTTGGGCAAGGGGGCCTATCTCAACGGCCGGCCCATCCACGTCAGCGACATGAGCGAGATGGAAAAGGCCCTGGTCATCGTGGGCACCTCCCCCTATGAGCGGGAGAAGACGGACCGGGTGTTCGACATGGTCAAGCGCATCTTCCAGCGCAGCGCCGACATCCGCCGCCTGGGCAGCGCAGAGCTGGACCTGTGCTGGGTGGCCTGCGGCCGGGCGGACTGCTATGTGGAGTATAATCTCAAGCCCTGGGACTATGCCGCCGGGAGCGTCATCCTGCACGAGGCCGGGGGCAAGCTGTCCGACTGCGCCGGGCAGGAGCCCAAGCTGCCCTTCAACAGCGACATCTGCTGCTCCAACGGCCTGCTCCAGGCGGAGTTTTTGGACATCGTCCAAGGCCGGACTTAAAATTCCCCAATAAGGGAGGAAACGACTGTGAAAAAGTATTTAGGCGTGGAGCTGGGCTCCACCCGTATCAAAGGCGTGGTCATCGACCAGCGCTTTGTCCCCGTGGAGTCCGGGGACTTTGAGTGGGAGAGCACCTATGATAACGGCATCTGGACCTATGACCTGGCCGATGCCCGGGAGGGCCTGTGTCAGGTACTCTCCCAGCTGAAGGACCGGGAGGGTCTGTCCGCCGCCGGCATCTCCGGCATGATGCACGGCTACCTGGCCTTTGATAAGGACTGGAACCTGCTGGTGCCCTTCCGCACCTGGCAGAATACCATCACCGCCGATGCAGCGGAGCAGCTCACAGAGCTCTTTCAGTTCAACGTGCCCCAGCGTTGGAGCATCGCCCACCTGTATCAGGCCATCCTGAACGGCGAGGCCCATGTCAGCCAGATCGCCCACATCACCACCCTGTCCTCCTACGTCCACTATATGCTCACCGGAGAAAACGTGGTGGGCGTGGGCGAGGCCTCCGGTATGTTCCCCATCGACAGCGCCACCGGCGACTGGAATGAGGAGATGCTGAAAAAGTTCGAGCAGCTCACCCAGGACCAGCCCTGGAACATCCGGGACGTGCTGCCCCGGGTCCTGCTGGCCGGGCAGGACGCGGGACGGCTGACGGCGGAGGGCTCTGCCTGGATAAAGGGCCTGTTGCCTGTGGGCCTGCCCTTCGCCCCCCCGGAGGGCGACGCGGGCACCGGCATGGTGGCCACCAACGCCGTGGCCCCCCGCACCGGCAATGTATCCGCCGGTACCTCTATTTTTGCCATGGTGGTACTGGAAAAACCTTTGAGCAAGGTCTATACTGAGATCGACGTGGTCACCACCCCCTCGGGCAAGGACGTGGCCATGGTCCACTGCAACAACTGCACCTCCGACATCAACGCCTGGGTCGGCCTGCTGCGGGAGACTTTGGGCCTGTTCGGCTGCGACGTGTCCGCCGGCGAGGTCTTTACCAAGCTCTATCAGAAGAGCCTGGAGGGGGAGGCCGACTGCGGCGGCGTGCTGGTGTATAACTACATGGCCGGCGAGGGCATCACCCATCTGGATGCGGGCCGCCCTCTGGTAGTCCGCCGGCCGGACAGCCGCTTTACCCTGGCCAACTTTATGCGCAGCAGCGTCTATGCCGAGATCGCCACCATGCGCCTTGGCATGGACATCCTGGCCGAGGAGCAGGTGAAGATCGACAGCATGACCGGCCACGGCGGCATTTTCAAGACCCCCGGCGTGGCCCAGCGCTATCTGGCCGCCGCCTGCAACGCCTCCATCACCTGTATGGAGACCGCCGGAGAGGGCGGCCCCTATGGCATCGCCCTGCTGGCCGCCTTTATGGACGAGCATCAGCTGACTCTGGAGGAGTTCCTGCGCCAGCGGGTCTTTGTCAGCGCCAAGATCACCACAGCTCAGCCCGACCCCGCCGAGGTGGAGGGCTTTGCCCGCTATCTGGCCGCCTATGACAAGGGGCTGGACGTGGAGCGCACCGCAGTGGAAAAAATCTGACAGGGAGAGATCGCCTTGGGAAACAAGAACTATCACATCGGCCTGTATGAAAAGGCCATGCCCTCCTCCTTGAACTGGGAGGAGAAGCTCAAGTGTGCCAAAGACTGCGGCTATGACTTTGTGGAGATCAGCATCGACGAGACCGACACCCGCCTGGCCCGGCTGGAGTGGACCGCCCAGGAGCGCGCCCAGCTGCGGGAGACCATGCAGAAGATCGGCGTGCCCATCCGCAGCATGTGCCTGTCCGGCCACCGGAAGTATCCCTTCGGAGCCAGCGACCCCGCCGTGCGCCGGCGCAGCCTGGAGATCATGGAGAAGGCCATTCAGCTCTCCGACGACCTGGGCATCCGGGTCATCCAGCTGGCGGGCTATGACGTGTACTACGAGGAGGGGTCTGAGCAGACCCGGAAGGACTTTGCCGACAACCTGAAAAAGGCGGTGGAGATGGCCGCCGTCCACGGGGTGGTCCTGGGCTTTGAGACCATGGAGACCGAGTTTATGAACACCGTGGCCAAAAGCATGAAGTATGTCAGCCTCATCGACAACCCCTATCTGGGCGTCTATCCCGACGTGGGCAACCTGACCAACGCCGCCAAGACCTATGGCACCAGCGTGCTGGACGACCTGGAGACGGGCCGGGGCCATCTGGTGGCCATCCACCTGAAGGAGACCGTCCCCGGAAAGTTCCGGGAGATCCCCTTCCTCACCGGCCACGTGGACTTCCCCGCCGTCATCCGCAAGGGCTGGCAGCTGGGGGTACGCCGTTTCGTCACCGAGATGTGGGACACCGGCAAGCCGGAGTGGAAAGAGGACATCTGCTTCGCCCATGACAAAATGAGCGAGATTTTGGATACGATGGAGTGAGCGCTATGCTGGAAGAACTGAAAGAAAAAGTATGCAAGGCCAACCTGCTGCTGCCCAAGTATGACCTGGTCACCTTCACCTGGGGCAACGTCTCCGGCATCGACCGGGAGAAGGGTCTGGTGGTCATCAAGCCCTCCGGCGTGGAGTATGACACCATGACCGCCGAGGACATGGTGGTGCTGGACCTGAAGACCGGCGAGCGGGTGGAGGGCCGCTATAAGCCCTCCTCCGACACCCCCACCCACCTGGCCCTGTACCGGGCCTTCCCCGATCTGGGGGGCGTGGTCCACACCCACAGCCGCTGGGCCACCAGCTTCGCCCAGGCGGGCGTTGGCATTGCGGCCATGGGCACCACCCACGGGGACTATTTCTACGGCGAGATCCCCTGCACCCGGAAGATGACCGAGGAGGAGATCCACGGGGAGTATGAGCTGGAGACGGGCAACGTGATCATCGAGACCTTCCAGGGCAAGGACCCCATGGCCATCCCCGGCGTGCTGGTCCACAGCCACGGCGTGTTCTCCTGGGGTACTGACCCGGAGAACGCCGTCCACAATGCGGTGGTCATGGAGGAGGTCGCCTTTATGAACTACCACGCCCTGATGCTCAACCCCGGCCACGGCCCCATGCAGCAGGTCCTGCTGGACAAGCACTATCTGCGCAAGCACGGCAAAAATGCCTATTACGGCCAGGGCTGAACTCTATAAAATTTGAAATGGCAGACACCGTGGCGCTCATGTCATAAAGGCTGACCAGTTCTGTCATTCCGAGGAGCGAAGCGACGTGGGA
>OLFU01002443.1_pt1 | contig 14693 bp, 8 predicted proteins | sample 1605161 | NCBI WGS metagenome assembly OLFU01 (sample SAMEA3888914, study PRJEB22519) | human gut metagenome | biome: human gut; feature: human-associated habitat; material: faeces | place: Denmark | collected 2011
CCGGAGAGGGACGGCTGGATCTTCAGACTGCAATGGGAAAAGCGCCCGTGGGGGTTGCGAGGGCTGCCAAGAAGTATGGCTGTAAAGTGATTGCGTTCGCCGGTTCGGTCACAAAAGAAGCAGCTGCGTGCAATGACAACGGCATTGACGCATTTTTCCCGATCGTGCGAGGGGCGTGCACGTTAGAGGAGGCCATGCAGCGGGAAAAAGCCATGGAGAATCTCACCGATTCAGTGGAACAGGTATTTCGTCTGCTATAATATCACCTATTCTACAGGATGATTTAGAAGAACGATTATCTCAAAAATCTGGAATGAAAGAGCAGGTGATACGGGAAATAGATCTGGATAAACGGTTCAAAAAGAAATGTTGGGGCAATCAGGTTCTCCCCTCACCCCTTACAGTGCTCCCCGCGGTATGCCGTCGGTGACATGCCGGTCTCCTTCTGAAAGCTGGAGAAAAAGAAACTGCGGCTGCCGAAGGACAGTTCATCGCTGATGTCCTGAATACTCATGCGGGTACCCGATAGAAGAAGCTTTGCTTCTTCTATTTTTTTTCGACGGATATAAGCATTCACGCTCTTGCCGGTCACTTCCTTGAACTTGTGGGAAAAATAATATTCCGTGTAGCCGAGCCGTTCGGAGAGCAGAGAGATCGAGAGCGGTTCGCGGATGTGCAGACTGATGTAGTCGCAGATGTTCTGAATCTGCCTGGAATGTGCATTCGTCTCCTTTGCGGCGCGGACACGGTGGACGTAATCATCGAGAAATTCGCGGCTTAAATTGGTCGTGTCGGCAGTCGTTTTACATTCCTCGATGCGCCCGGCATAGTAATCGTTTAGGGTGTATGCGATGGAGGGATTCAGCCCGCCATCGATCGCAGCGCGGCTGCACAGGGTTAGGAGCACCAGCAGATTATTTTTGCTCATGCGGAGTGAATCGCCGATCTCGGCCTTGACGCCGGAGCTTAAGGTCATGGATTTTGCAAGAGCCTTTTTGTATTCCGGATTTCCCTCGCGGATCATGGAGAGAAATGTCTGTTCCGCCATCCAGATGCCCGGATGCTCCCCGGAGAGAAGCGGCGAGTCATCCGGAACGCCTGTCGTGCTGTGTGAGGTAAAAGAGATCAGATCCGCGGTGATCCGCTCGCCGGTAATGGCGCAGTGAAACATGATGGCGTAGGAGAGCAGCACGGAAGACGGAATGATCGGCACACTCTCGATCTGCTTTACAATTTTAGAGCGCAGCTTGACGGTAAGCTGGTAGGAATCCAGCTTTTTACGCAGAACCAGATGTGAGTTGCTTCCGGTAAAAGCAGGACCGACGATGTGGATCTGCTGCAGCGCAAAGCCCTGATACTCAAAACCGGCGATCCAGAGAAGTCCGAACTCGGTGTCCAAAATCAGCGGCATGCGGTTCCCGGATTCGATATGTGCGAGTACGAGAGAGGAAAAACCCAGCATGGAGATAATGTCCGGCAGCATGAGTTCTGCCGGACAGTCTGTCTCGATCAGCTCAAACTCCGGGCTGTAGTGCCAGAGATGAAGCGGGTATTCACATTGAACCATTTCCTGAAAAAAAGAGAGACGTTCTTTGATGTCCATGCGGGTATTCCTTTCTTTAGCGGTTCCAGCTTCCGAGGAAACGCAGGCTTTCCTTCGGATGTCTTGTCTGTGTGCTGCGGTCGACCGCAATCAGTCCAAAAGTCATCGAGTAGCCTTTCTGCCATTCAAAATTATCAAGGAGACTCCAGTGAAAATAACTTTTTACCGGGAGACCATCGCGGATGCAGGCAGCGACGCCGTTAAGTGCGGCATCGATAAAAGCGACGCGCCTCGTGTCATCGGAAGTTGCAATTCCGTTTTCAGTGACATACAGGTCACCGTGAAAATCTTCTGCCACCCTGCGCAGAACATGCTCTAAAGCTTCCGGGTAAAACTCATAATTCATCTGGGTCAGTTCGGCACCCTCCGGATTCGGAAGCTGACCGTCCGGACCGATCAGGGAGCGGGTATAATTCTGCACGCCTAAGAAATCATCCTCCTTGATATAAGGGAGATAGTGTAAAAATTCTTCATCCCACTCAGAGGCTGCGCGCGCCTCGCCGCCCGCCTGCGGCTGAATGTCGTGCAGGCTTAAGGTCAGACCGACCTGAATGTCCGGATAGAGCGCTTTGATTTCTTTTCTGGCGAGCTCATGTGCTTTCATGATGAGAAGATCGCCCTCTCTGGTGCGCATGGAGGTAAAGTTTTCTACTTTTTCCACGCCGAAGACTTCCATATTTTCAAGGGCGGTTGCCTTTTGATTTTCCATCATTTTCTCAAGATTGATGCCGACCTGCACCGTACCGTCCGCGCTGTCGCCGCTCCTTGGCGCTGTCTGTGCTGCCTGCATCTGCACCATCATCTGCCGCTTGTAGCGCTCGGCGATTGCGGCGACCTGAATGCCCATATTTGCCTCGTTGATGGTGCATACATAGTGCAGTTCGCTGCCGAGTTCTTCCATAATATAATGAACATAGCGGGCAAAGTCGGCAGGCGTAGTCGAAGCTTCCCATCCGCCTTTGGTCATCAGCCATTTCGGGCTGGAAAAATGATGCAGGGTAACAAACGGTTCCACACCGTATTTTTTGCAGCAGGCGATGACGTCGTGGTAATGTGCGACGGCTGCTGCATCAAACACGCCTTCCTCCGGCTCGATGCGCGCCCATTCGATCGAAAAACGATAGGCGTTTAAGCCGGCGTCGGACAGAAGCTTAATATCTTCCTCATAGCGGTGGTAGTGATCGACCGCGTCTAAGGACGGCTCCAAAAAGCTGGTGTGCTTCATGTGCTCCATCGCCCATAAGTCGCTGCGGATGTTGTTCCCTTCTACCTGATGGGCGGCTGTGGCAGCCCCGATCAAAAAATGTTCCGGTAATCTCATAAAATCCTCCATTCTGCAGTGAAAAAATACAGCGTCAGCCGTATTTTTCCTGTGCATCTCTTGTAATCTGATGTTACTATATAAGATTTTATAAAACCGGGAGTTTACAAAATCGTGAAAATGTTAGAAAAATAGCAATACATCATTTTATAACATGAATTTTAGTACATAACAACGAATTTGTAAACACAGAAAGGAAAAAGACCAGCTAGAATAAAGTCATAGAAAAACAGAGCCGCAGATATATAGGAGCGGCAAAATACGGAAAAGGTCTGGAGGGTATAAAAATGTTTGGAAAGAAAAAAGAACAGTCTGTGGAGACAAACGGCATTGTCTACCGCCGTGCAAAGACATGGAGGGTAGCGCTTGCAGGATGCAGTTCTGGGATTGGAATGTGTTTTTATGTGCTGCTTGGACTGGCAAGCTATGTGGCAAACGAAGGGTATGGCATTGCAACAGCGGTGGTAGGCATTATCCTGACTGCAACAAGAATCTTGGACGGCGTCACAGATCCCATCATTGCGATCATCATCGATAAGATGAACACGCGGTTCGGAAAGATCAGGATTCTGATGGTGGCAGGATGGCTGATCGAGTCATTGGCAGTCCTGATCATGTACTGCTGGGCGAGCGGAAAGGGACATGGAATCGTGCTGTTCGTGCTGCTCTACTGCCTGTATGTGATCGGCTATACGATGTGCAACGTCACAGCGCAGATCGTTCCGGCGATGCTTACGAACGACCCGAAGCAGCGCCCGATGGTAGGCGTCTGGAGTACAGCTTATAACTATCTGGTGCCGATGATTCTTAACATCGTGATTACGGTGATATTGCTCCCAAAATATGGAAATGTCTATTCGGTAGAGATGCTTGCAGCATCCTGCATCGTCTGCGTGGCAGTATCGGGTGTGGGATTACTTCTCTGCAGCATCGCGGTATCGGATATCGATAAACCGGAAAATTTTGTGGGCGTGGCGAGCAAGAAGAAGGCGGAGCCGGTAAAAGTAAAAGATATGTGGGAGCTGGTCAAATCCAACCGTGCGCTGCAGACGTTCATCGTTGCGGCAAGTTCGGATAAGATCGCGAGCCAGACGGCAAGCCAGGCGGTTGTGACGACGATGCTGTTCGGAATTATTATCGGCAATATGCAGCTTGGGACAATCTTAAGTGTAATCGGTATGCTTCCTTCGATCATCTTCGCGTTTATCGGGGCGAAATACGCAGGAAAGCACGGAAATAAAGAGGCGATGGTGACGTGGACGTATGTGTGCATCACCGTGGCGGCGGTGCTTGTGGTATTGTTTATTTTCATTGATCCGACCCTGATTGCGACGACGCTTCCAATGATGATTGTATATGTATTATTGACCCTGGTGTTAAATGGTGCAAAAATGTGCGTGACGATGTCAAGCAATGCGATGATGGCGGACATCATTGATTACGAGTTAGACCGCAGTGGTAAATTCATTCCGGCAGCAGTGACAGGGACATACAGCTTTATTGACAAGTTAGTATCCTCGTTTTCTGCAGCGATTGCAACCGGTCTGGTGGCATTGATCGGCTACAGGCACACGATGCCACAGCCGACCGACCCGTCCACACCGGCAATCTTCTGGATGACGATGAGCATGTATTTCGGACTCCCGCTGATTGGCTGGGTATGTACGCTCTGCGCAATGCGCGAGACGCCGCTCTCCAAAGAGAAGATGGAGGAAGTACAGAAGAGCATTCAGGAGAAAAAACAGGCAGAAGTGGAAAAAGTGATTGAGGAAATGAAATAGAGAGAAGAAAAGAGAGGGAAAACGGAATAGATGAGAAATACAATAGTGCTGGAAAAAGACTGGACATTTTATAAAAATCCACAGAGTGAAAGCGGGGAAGCGGTGACGCTCCCGCACACCTGGAACGCGGTTGACGGGCAGAACGGCGGAAACGATTATTATCGCGGAACCTGCAAATACGTGCGTCATTTTGCAAAACCGGAACTGGAAAAGGGGGGAAGAGCGTATCTGGAATTTAACGGCGCAGCGATGACGGCGGATGTTGTGGTCAACGGAACGAAGCTGTTCCACCACGAGGGCGGATTCTCTACATTCCGGGTAGATGTGACGGAGCAGTTGACAGAGGACAATCTGTTAGAAGTATATGTGGATAACTCTGACAACACAAAGGTGTATCCGCAGAAAGCCGATTTTACTTTTTACGGCGGGCTGTACCGCATGGTAAAGCTGGTGACGGTGCCTAAAGTGCATTTTGTGATGGACTATGCAGGCGGAAACGGCATGAAAGTGACGCCGGAGGTGACGATTCTGGACGCCGCAGAGAAACAGGCGGACGCAGACGTGACGGTGGAACTGTGGATGACGGGGGAAGCACCGGACGTGACGGTCACCGTGGCGGGAGAGACACAGACGGTTCCCGTGGAAAACGGTTATGCAAAAGCCGTGTTTGCGCTTAAAAATGTGCATCTCTGGGACGGTGTGGAGGATCCGTATCTGTATACGGTAAAAGCAGAACTTCCGGGCGGTGATGTCGTGGAGCGGACGTTTGGCTGCCGCAGCTTTAAGATGGATCCCAAAGAGGGCTTTTTCTTAAACGGACGATCTTATCCGCTGCGCGGCGTGAGCCGTCATCAGGATCGTGCGGGCGCGGGCAATGCGCTGACATACGAGATGCACCGGGAGGATATGGCGATTGTAAGAGAGATTGGTGCCAACACGATCCGCCTGGCACATTATCAGCACGCACAGGAATTCTACAATCTATGCGATGAAAACGGAATCATCGTGTGGGCGGAAATCCCGTATATCACGATGCACATGACGGACGGCACCGAAAATACGTTAAGCCAGATGAAAGAACTGATCGTGCAGAACTATCATCATCCGTCGATTGTCTGCTGGGGACTTTCTAATGAGATCACGGCAGCAAGCGCGGTGAACGAAGAACTGCTGGAGAATCACCGTAGATTAAATGATCTGTGTCATGAACTGGATAAGACGCGTCCGACGGTTATGGCGGATGTCTTTATGTTAGAGACGGACAGCCCGATGCTGGAGATACCGGATATGAACAGCTACAATCTCTACTTTGGCTGGTACATCGGGGAACTGGATCAGAACGACAGCTTTTTTGACGAATATCACAGCACTTACCCCGACCGGGTGATCGGACTCTCCGAATACGGCGCGGACGCGAATCCGGCGTACCACAGTGCGAATCCGGAGCGGGGCGATTACACGGAGGAATATCAGTGCGTTTACCACGAGCATATGGCAAAAATGATTGAGGAGCGCCCGTATCTGTGGGCAACGCATGTATGGAATCTGTTTGATTTCGCTGCGGACGGGCGCGACGAGGGTGGCAGGCACGGCGAGAACCAGAAAGGGCTTGTGACGATGGACCGCAGGATCAAAAAGGATGCGTTCTATGTATACAAGGCATACTGGAGCAAAGCCCCATTTGTGCATCTCTGCGGCAGCAGGTACACGGACCGTGCAGAGGATGTGACGGAGATCAAAGTGTACTCCAACCAGAAGAAGGTCTCGCTCTTTGTGGACGGAGCAGAGAAAGAGACGAAAGAAGGTGCACGCATCTTCAGATTCCGGGTGCCGATTACGGGAACGCACACGATCCGGGCAGTGTCCGGGGACTGCACCGATGAGATTACAGTGCGAAAAGTGGATGAACCGAACCCGGATTACATTTTCAACAAGCAGGGCGACGTGGTCAACTGGTTTGACAAAGAGGATTTTAAAGCCGATCACTATTCGATTTCCGATACACTGGGGGAACTGGCGAAAAATGAGATGGCAAACGCCATTGTGCAGAGCCTGATGGCACAGGCTTCCGCAAGCCGCGGCGATGTGGCGGAGAGCGTGAAGGACAACCCGGCATTGCAGCGGATGATGCAGCGCATGACACTGGCAAGTCTCTTAAAGCAGGCGGGAGACGCTGTGAGCGAGGAGCAGATGAAAGCGTTAAACGACGCATTGCAGAAAATTCCAAAGAACTAAGGAATAGGAAGTAAGGAGCGCAGAGGGATGAAAAAAGCAGTACAGCAGATCATGCTTGGAACAGTAACGAAAAATGAAAAGCAGACGGCAGAGACGCTGCGGCGGATCAAGGCGGCAGGCTACGATGGAATCGAACTGAACGGTTTTATGGTGAAACCGACCTCTTTTCTGGTGCGGATGCTCACGAAGGCGGCGGGGATGCCGGTCGGAAAAGGCGGCAGCTATGACTGGAATGCCCTTGTAAAAGAAGCGGGACTTTGTGTGACGAGCATCCATGAAGATCTTGGAACGATCAGACGGGAGCCGGAGACGGTTGCAAAAGAGGCAGAAGCCTTCGGCACAAAATATGTTGTCATCACGGGAATGTACCGCTTTGATTACGCGGATAAAGCCGCGGTGCAGGGGCTGTGCCGGGATCTGAATACCTCCGGAAAAATTTTGAAAGAGGCGGGCATTGAGCTTTTGTACCACAATCATAACTGTGAATTTCTGCACGTTGAGCCGCAGAAAACGGCGTATGATCTGCTCCTTTCGGAGACAGATCCGGAATATGTCAACTTTGAGCTGGATTCCTACTGACCGACGGAGGCGGGCGTGGACGCGCTCGCCCTGATGAAAAAACTGGACACGAGAATGAAACTCTATCATATCAATGACCGCGGCACGCGGCTTTTGAAGCCTGCCATGACGCCGATCTTAAAATCGGACAGCATGGAGCTTGGCTGCGGCAATATGAGTCTGGATGCATTCATTGCACAGGCAAAGAACGTGAATGTGGATGCCGTGATTTTAGAAAGCCATAAAAACTGGGTGGACAACTCTCCACTACGGTCGCTGGAGGTAAGCGCACAGTTTTTAAACGCACGGATCTGACAGAGCGGGAGATGGCAGAACAAGGATGGAAATGCAGATGGAAGAATTAAGAAAACAGTGGATCACTTCAGAAAAAGAATACCGGGAGGGCGAGGTTTTTGTATACCGGCAGAAATTTACGGCTTCACAGGTCAAAAAAGCTGTGTTTTATGGCACAGCCCTCGGCGTGTACGAAGCAGAATTAAACGGCACGAAGATCGGGAGCCAGATGTTTGCACCGGGATTTTCCTACTATCCGAGACGTGTGCTCTATCAGACACACGAGGTTACGGAGCTGTTGCGGGAAGGAGAAAATACGCTGACGGTCTATCTCGGACAGGGGTGGTACTGCGGGCGTTTTCTCTGCGAAAATCAGACACAGATATACGGAGAGCAGCCGGCGGTTGCATGGATTCTGGAACTGGAGGATGCAGCGGGAAGCAGAAAGATCGTCTCCGATGAGACGGTGGAGGAACTGGAATCCCCGTATGAATATGCCGGAGAGTACGATGGTGAGATTTATTTTGCAGACGGAAGAGAGAACGTGACCGGTCATGCGGCCGCCTACACAAAGGAGACGCCGTTCGCACTGGAGCCGACGCTTACGGAAGTGCGTCTGCAGGATGAGATGCCGGTGCGGGAGGCAACGGTGCATGGAGATGTGACGATCCTTGATTTCGGGCAAAACTTTGCCGGAATTGTAGAAATAGATCCTTCTTTTTTGAAAAATGAGACAATTGCGATCCGGCACGGGGAGATCTTAAATGCCGACGGCAGTCTGTACACCGCAAATCTGCGCAAAGCGAAGGCGACGATTGTCTACCATGCAGGTGCGGAGAAGAAAAAATACCGCCCGCGCTTTACTTATATGGGATTTCGTTATATGGAACTTTCCGGTGCGGCATATCAGCCGGGGATGATCAGGGCATACGCACTTCACACAGAGATGAAGCGTACCGGATATTTTTCCTGTGAAAATCCGCTGGTGCAGAAACTCTATGAGAACCAGGTCTGGGGACAGAAATCCAACTATGTGGAAGTGCCGACCGACTGCCCGCAGCGGGATGAGCGCATGGGTTATACTGGGGACGGGCAGGTATTTGCGCTGACAGGGGCTTATAATTTTAATACGGATGCGTTCTGGAAAAATTTTCTTCGCGATCTGGAGCTGGGGCAGCTTGACAACACCGAGGGATATGTGTGCGCCACGGTGCCGCAGACGGGGCCAGCAGGGATCGGATTTATCAGTATGCTGGGCTGGGGCAATGCGGTCACGATTCTGCCGGAGATGATGTACCGTCAGTTCGGGGACGAGGCGGCACTGCAGCGCAAGTATGAGAGCATGAAGCTTTTTGTGGAGGCGGAGATCCGCAAGATGGGGAAGAAAAATCTCTGGATCGGTCCGTCCTTAGGCGACTGGCTTGCGATGGGAAAAGGAATCGCATGGCAGGCGATGCACAACAATCCGGTGTCAAACGCGTTCATCGTGCATGATTTAAAGGTCATCAGCGAGACGGCAGAATGGCTTGGAAAACGAGAAGATGCGGCGCGGTACCGCAGACAGCTTGCCGCGACGACGGACGCTTATATCAAAAAATTCGTGAGTAAAAACGGAATCGTGGCGAAGGATTATCAGTCTGCCTACATTATGGCGTTAAAATATGTACTGCCGGAGGGCGAGCTGCGGGAACGGGTCAGGAAAAACTTTGTTGCCAACATCCGTAAAAACGGGCTGCAGACGGGATTTTTTGCGACGGAGCATCTACTGTCGCTTCTGGTGGAGGCGGGAGAGCAGAAGCTTGCCTATGATGTATTACTGCAGGAGAACTGCCCGGGGTGGATGTACCAGGTGAAATGTGGCGCGACGACAACCTGGGAGCGCTGGGATGCCTTAAAGCCGGACGGAACCGTCAACGAGGAGAAAATGGCGGGCTCCGGTGAAAATATGGTATCCTTTAACCATTACGCATTCGGCAGTGTGGGGGAGTTTTACTATCAATATATCCTGGGAATCAGACCGGAAAAACCGGGCTTTGCAAAACTGCATTTTGCACCTTATCCGGACGAGCGCCTGGGAGGCGTATCCGGAAGCTATCTTTCCGTGGCAGGGAAGATCGAGAGCGCATGGCGGTACGAACCGGACGGCTGCCATATCCGGCTTGCAACGCCGGTGGAGGCGGTAGTGCTTCTTCCGGATGGAAGAAGTGAGAATGTGCCTGCCGGAACGTACGAGTGGACGGTGAAAAGACCGTAGTGAAAAGATCGAATATGTAAAAAGTGCAGGATATGTAAAAAAATCCGGAATCTGACTGAAAAAAAGGCAAGAAAGGAAATTGACGGCGGCAAGGCATAGATGATAAAATTTCATGAGTTATACATGTAAAGGATGAAAATTATGTTTGCAAAAATCAATTTCCACGATGAATTCTACCAGAAATTAAAGCTTCTGGTGCTGCCGATCACGATGCAGCAGTTTATGCTGGCGCTAGTCAGCGCCACGGACGCCATTATGCTTGGGGCGGTCAGCCAGACCTCCCTGTCAGCGGTGTCTCTGGCAGGGCAGATCCAGTTTGTCTTAAATCTGTTTATCAGCGGTATCTCCGCCGGCTCCGGAATCATGGCAGCGCAGTATTGGGGGAAAAAGGACGCGGCTTCCATTGAGGAGGTCATGCCGATTGCACTGCGCACCAATCTCATATTCAGCGGTGCGTTCACCGTGTTTGCGGCGGTGGCACCCGAGGTGCTCATGCGCATTTTTACGTCCGATCCTGCGTTAATTGAGAGCGGAGCGGTCTATCTGCGCGCGGTGTCCCTGTCATATCTGCTGTGCGGTATTTCACAGATTTACCTGATTTTGCTGAAAAATACCGGCTATGCCACGGTCAGTTCACGGATCAGCTGTACAGCGGTCGTTGTGAATATTATCTGCAATGCGATCTTGATCTACGGGCTGTTGGGGCTTCCTGCGTTAGGAATACAGGGAGCGGCTTACGCGACGGTTGCCGCCCGTCTGGTGGAGCTCATCTGGAGTTACCTGGAGACGAAGCAGTCCGGGCGTGTGCAGATCATCTGGAAGAAAATGTTCCGTGCGGCGGATGCCATTCTGACAAAAGATTTCTGGCGTTATACCACGCCGGTGCTCGGCGCGGCGCTTGTCTGGGGAATCGCCTATGTGTCCTACTCTGTGATTATGGGACATATGGGAAGCGACGCAGTGGCGGCGAATTCCATCACCACGATCGCCAAGAATATGTTATCGTGCCTGATCCGCGGCGTCAGCGGCGGTGCGGGCGTGCTGATCGGAAATCTGCTCGGTGCCGGAGAACTGGACAAGGCAAAAGTGTACGGCGGCAGACTGACGCGCATGGCGATTGTGGTCGGTATGACTACAGGCGGTCTTCTGATGCTGATCTCGCCTTTGATCGTGCGTTTTGCACCGCTCAGTGAGACGGCGGCGGAGTATCTGCAGTACATGCTGATCTTCTGCGGCTGCAATATCATGGCGCAGTCGGTCAACACGACAGTGCTGGACGGCATCTTCTGTGCCGGTGGGGATTCCAAGTTCGACATGAAGGGAAATCTTGGGGCGATGTGGTGCTTTTCCGTACCGTTTGGCTTCTTTGCGGCATTCGTGCTGAAATGGCCGGTCATGGTGGTGTACTGTATCGTGAACCTCGACGAGATTGTGAAGATTCCTGCTGTGTACTTACATTATAAAAAATATATCTGGGTGCGGAATATTACGGTACAGGAAGACGCTTGACAAGGTGCTTTTAGCCCTCCGGGCAGGATGCACACTTGCGCGAAGGAGAGACATGCCGCAGGCGACCGCACTTGGTGCGAAAATGTGTCGTGGCATATTTTTTATTGCAGAAAACGTTTGTGAGAAAGCCTGGAGAAGGCTGGCGCGGGTCTACAGAGGAAAAATAGCTGCGTGAGACCCCAAAACCGCTTGATAAGAGAGAAAAAGAGGGATAAATCCATGGCTTTTGGGCACTGGAAGCAAAAAATACGCCGTGAGACCCGGAAATTGTAAAATTCCGGGTCTCACGGCGTATTTTATCGGCTGTAGACCCGAGAACGCTCCAGCAGATAGAAAAAATGATCAAAATATTCCAGAAAACGGGTCTCACGGCGTATTTTATCGGCTGTAGACCCGAAGTTTCAGAATACAGAGCAGCCGGAATAAATACAACCATGGTACAGAAAGTTGCATGAATCCGCCTGGAGATTATGAAATGCAGAAAGACATTATTTATATTGTATGACTGTATGCAGATTTGACGAGCACCGTGAATCTCCGGGCGGGTTGCGTGGAAAGAATTCCTTGCAAAAGCGCGGGTGCTGTAATACCATAAATACATGATGGATTGCAGAAGGAGTAGCTTGTATGGGTGAAGATATAACGGTCAGAGAGATCGGGATTTATTTATTAAACCGGGTCGAAGTGACGCTGAAAGATGACAGCAGGGCAGAGGGAATCCTGCAGAATATTGCGGCGGAGACGATCACTGTAGAGGGCAGGGAGATCATGCTTTCGGATGTGGCGGATATCCGGCTGGCAGGGGAACTGACAGATTATGATGTGATGCGTGATACCGGAATGATCGGGAATTTTACATTTGCGCCGGAAGCCTGCCGTGATGCTGCGGAACTGGAACTCATGCGGTATGGAGATTTTGCGTGTACCGTGTCCTGTCATCTGAAGCTTGCATCCGGAAAGATCTGCGCGGATGACATCCGGCTGGTATCGCACACACACAAGATCTGCGCGGAAAAATTAAGCCGGACGGCAGCAATTTACAGTTTTTTTGATGGAACATTTTTGGTCGGCAGATTGCAGCAGGACGGAACCGGGATGCTGGAGCAGTCAGGCAGCGGACAGGTTCCGGTCGATTTTGCCGGGGTGAAGGAGATTTTCCCGCTTCCGGAGACCAACGATTCACTGCATGTTACCATGAAGGACGGGAGCTGTCGGGAGGGTGTCGTGTCGGCTGTGACGGACACCATGTTCGTATTGATCGGCGAGGGCGTGGCCATGATTCCGTTTGCCGATATGCAGGAAATCCGTTACTGCGGGAAAGTGGTGCGTGTGCGGGAACCGGGCAGCCGGGGGAAGACGGATACGTGGAAGATCGCAGTCGGAAGCCGGGATGCAGAAGATGGTTTCTGGTGCAGAGTGCCGGAACATTCCGGAGCAGCGCAGATCGGCGTTGGAGATCAGGTCTCCTTCGTGCCTGGAATTACGGATTGTGAATGGATTGCCAAGGATGTCCGGCTGGTGGATGCGGCAGGAAAGGAAGAACCGGCGGAAGCGGGGTATACAGGAAGGGGAATCATTTTATTTTTCCCGAATGCACTCCGGACGAACGGCTTTATCGGGAACTGCTATGTCTCACAGAATTATGCGAAGATGGAGAATGCCGGATTGCCGCGCGGAAATGTCATGTTTTCACAGGAGCAGATTGACTTTGGATTCAAACCGGGCAATATCTACGTGGTTTCCTACACCTGCGCCAAAGAACCGGGTGAGGTGGTGCAGGAGGCGGTCAGTGTGACGCTGGAGAAGATGTATCCTTATGCGGATTATGCGAAAGTGTGGATTGATGGGAACGGCGAGGTAAAGATGCTGCCGGTCTCTGTTTTTTATGCGAAGAAGTTTGTGGGACAGGACGTGGAAGTGCTGCTCTCGAATGGAGAGAGAACTGCCGGAAAGCTGAAGGAATACACGGATGAAAAACTGACGCTTCTTGCTGGAGACGATGGCGCAGAAGAGACGGTGCTGCAGACCGGCGATATCGCACAGGTGCGGTATTTTGGATCCATTACGGCTTACCGCACGGATAACGGTACCGGTTATATTTCCGGGGAATATTGGTTCCATGTCAACAATCTCACAGATGCCGGTGAGGCATCGCAGCTGGTTCTGGGGCGCAGGGTTTCATTTACGCTTGAGCAGACTTTAAAGGGCAAGCTTTGCGCGGCGAAGGATGTCGCTCTGATCTCAGAGAAGACTGTCATTGCAGAGGAGAAGCAGGAACAATCCAAACCGGAGAGACTGCGCGGTTATATCGTAAAATACATGATCAAGCAGCCGGTCAGTGCAGGGTTCGGTTTTATTGTACCGGAGGAAGAACTGGAAGCCCATCTGGAGGACAAGGAGGGAACCGTCTATTTCAAGCAGACAGACATTGACTGTGAGACGATGCCGAAGCTGAATACCAAAAGTTATTATTACGAGGTTTTATATACCCCATATACCCTGCATGGCAAGACATGCGCGAAGGATGTGAAGATCGGTGCCGGACATCCGTATCCGGAGAAAAAGTCAACCGCTCCGGTGGCGGTGACCGCAGTGACAAAAAAGATTGTTTCAAAGACACTGCCGCTTGTGGAATATCTGGAAGCGGAGGAGGCGCGCTATGCGGGGGCTTCTCCGAAACTCGGAATTATCTCTCTCTACAACGGACACTATGCGCTGATCAGCGACTGCTATATCAATAAAAAGCTTGTGACAGATCAGGAGTATGCGCCGGACGGCGCGATTGCGATCTTCAATCCGGAGCTTGCACAGATCGAAACGGAAGAGACGATAAAGACAGCAAAGCACTGCTATCTGGTAAAATATGTGCCGGGCGGCACAATGATAAATGAAAAAACCGGCATGGAGCATCCGTCCGTTGATTATAATTATCCGGTTCTGGTGTTGGCGTCCTTTGCGAAGAACCAGTATATCTGTCTTAAAATTGAGGCGGATGCATTGCAGGTGCGGAAAGTGGAGCAGGTAATGTCCACGCTTGGCACCGCCGTACCGGAACAGGTGGATTTTGATATTCCGGAGCTTTGCAGCGGGGAGAGTGTGATCTTCGAGATGACGGATTCCACGGCGGCTTACCACGTG
>OLFU01002445.1_pt1 | contig 14665 bp, 20 predicted proteins | sample 1605161 | NCBI WGS metagenome assembly OLFU01 (sample SAMEA3888914, study PRJEB22519) | human gut metagenome | biome: human gut; feature: human-associated habitat; material: faeces | place: Denmark | collected 2011
TAGTCCGGGACGGCCGCCTTTGTGGGCTCCGGCCTGTCCATTCCCAGGGACGGTGTCCAGGTCCGCTCCCCCACCTGGGGGTGGCCCCACTCCCTGGGTTCCTTGGTCAGATAGCTGGCCAGGTCCTCATAGGTGTGCGCCCGGTCAAATTTCAGCCGGACCATCTCCACATTAGTGCCGTAGCTCCACAGGCGGCGGATCTCCTCCAGGTCCTCCCTCGTCCCGTTCAGAACCAAATGGTGATGGAGGCGGCCGCCGGGGCAGTCGCCTTCCGTCACATAGACGTATTTTGTCGGTTGTCCTCTGGCCTTGCGGGCGGTGCGCAGCTTGGCCAGGAATGCCCGCATTTTGCGCACCGCCCCGTCTCGGCTCTCCGGCAGCCGCCCGTCCTCATAGGTGAGGGTGACGAACAGGTCCCCGTCGTCAAAGTTCGCTGCCAGCACCCGCTCCAGCTTGGCGAAGGAGGTCCTGGCGTTCAGCCGCTCCCGGGCGGCGGTGGAGGCCTTCTGCTTCTGCGCCCGAATTCTGGGGCCGTCTCCCGCTGCGGGGGCGGTGTATATCACGGCGCAGACCAGCCGCCCGCAGCGCACCTGTTTGAGTATTTTGCTCACTCGTCCGCCACCCCCGCAAAGCACTCCCGGACGGTGCCGCCCCAAACTTCAAACTCCACCAGGTGATAGCGCCCCTCCGGGTGGATGTACACAACTTTCCCAATCATGGGCCGTCGCCCCTGTTTTCCGTCTTTCATCTCCTGAAAAAGACTCAGTGGCGTTCTCCGCACCTTCTGTCCCAGTTTCATATTTGTTTCCCCCACTCCTCAGCGGCAGGCGGCAGCGCCGCCCGTTCTGGCCTCCACACGCCTGAGCAGCTGGCGGATGTTCTCCGCTCCCACCTCGCTGCGGCTGACATATGCGCCCGCCAGGCGCTTCACCCCGGCCATCGCTCCGCTGATGTCGACCACCACTTTGGCATATTTCGCCTTGCCCGCATCCTCGTCGCTCAGCTGCCGTGCGGCGCAGATCACCGCATCCGCCATCAGGATGCCCGCCCGAAGGATGGGGTCGCCGCTGCGGAACTGTTCCGTGTGGTATCCCCGCCGGCGCAGCTCCTCCCTCAGCCCCTGCACGGCGTGTCCCGTGCCCACGATGCAGACATGGCGGATCTTCTTCCCCGCCCCGGCCCAGGTCATGTGGTTCATGGCAGCCTGGGCGGCACAGGACAGCCCGTCGTGCAAAACGGCGTCCACATCCTCGGTCCTGTCCATGTCACAAAGCGCCCAGTCAGATTCCGTGTCGGTCACATACGCTGCGCACTCGGGCATCCGCCTTGTGACCCAGGCCGTCTCGATCCCGGCCGCCTCCGCCCGGCGCTCCACCAGACGGAGATACTTGCTGCTCTCCGGGCCGTACAGGCCCAGCACGTTACATTCCATTTGCTTTGTCCTCCAATCGTTTGCGTTTGAATTCCTCCGACCCCCGGTACAGCTTCCGGGGGTCGTTGCTCAGAGGCAGCACCCGGCTGGTGCCGGGGGAGAAGGCCATTTTGCAGCTGCCCGTCGCCCCGTGGCGGTTTTTGGCCACGATGACCTCCAGCTCCTCCGGGGCGTACAGGTCCCGGCCCTCCGGTGCGCCGTAATACTCCGGCCGCAGCAGGAAGATCACCCCGTCTGCGTCCTGCTCAATGGCCCCCGTGTCCCGCAGGTCAGACAGCTGGGGCCGGTGGTCCTGGCGGGCCTCGCTCTCCCGGTTCAGCTGGGCCAGCGTCAGTACCGGCACCCGGAACCGCCGGGCCAGGGTCTTGATGGCCCCGGATATCTCCGTGGTGTAGTCATACCGGCTGCTCATCCGCCCCCGGTCTCCCGGCGATATCTTGCCCAGATAGTCCACCACGATCAGGGCCAGCCCCGGCACCTTCCGGGCCAGGGTCTCCATCTCCGCCACGGTGGCGCTGGCCTTCTGGTTGACGTACAGGGGCAGCTCGTTCAGCACGTCGGCGGCCTGGGCCACCTTGGCGTATTCCTCCTCCGTCAGCCGCTGCATCAGCAGCCGGTTCCCCGGCACGCCGCTCTCCCGGGCGGTGCGCTTTGCCTCCAGCTGCTCCACGTCCATCTCCAGGGAGACGAACAGCACCGGCCCCGTCCGCCGGGCCACCCGGTCTGCGATGTTCAGGGCCAGGGTGGTCTTGCCCATGCCCGGTCTGGCGGCCAGGACGTACATGCCGCTGGCCAGCATCCCGCCCCCCAGCACGTCGTCCAGGTCCCGGTAGCCCGTGGGCACAAAGCCCTTGCCCTCCCCCCGGTCCACTGCCTCCCGGTGCTGATAGAAGCGGAGCATTCCCTCCTGGGGGCTGATGAGCTCCCGCTCTGTCCCCTGCTGCTCCAGCTGTTCCAGGGTCCGGGCCGTCTCCTCCAAGATGTCCCGGGGGCGGGTCTGCCGGTCCAGCTGTTCCAGACAGCGCTGGGCCATCTCACGCACGCCCCGGGCCACGGCGTTCTCTCGGGTCAACCGGGCGTATTCCTCCACGTTGGCCGCCGTGGGGGTGGTATCCATCAGCTGCAGGATGTACTCGTTGGACACCGACCCGCCCATGCGCCGGGCCTCCTGCCCCAGCAGCACCGGGTCGGCGGGCTTCCCCGCCCGGGTCAGGGCCAGAGCTGCCTGAAACAGCTGCCGGTTGGCCTCCAGCCCAAAGTCCCCCGGGTTCAGGATGCCGGCGGCCACAGGCAGGCACTCCGGCGAGATGAGGATGGAGCCGATCACGGCGTTCTCCGCCTCAAGTGGTCTCATCGTCAAAGACCACCACCTCCTCCCCGTCGATCATCTCCGTGTGGTATCGTCTGGGCGCTGCGGGCTTGACCGGCCTGACGGCAGGCGCAGGCTTGTCCTCGTCCTCCCACCGTCTGCCGTTGAGCCAGGTGGAGGCCATGGGGATGAACTGCCCGCCGTCTCTCCGCCAGCTCTCCGAGGCCAGCGCCCGTTTCAGCCCCAGCCCCATCTGCCGCAGCAGCTCGTCATCCGGCTTCAGCTTGTCCCATGCGGCGGCAGCCCGCTTCTTCGCCTTTCCGTTGGGATAGGCCGCCCAAAAGGCCGCAAAGCGCTCCGGCTTCCAGGCGGGTTCCGAGGGCTTGCCCTGTGCATCTCTCCCTCGGGCACGTCCCCCCGTGGGGGGACTATAGGGGGGTATATCTTCTAGTCTATCTATCTTCTTATGTTCCGTCGGGAAATCCGTCAACGGCTTTTCCCGCTGACGGCCCAGTCCGTCAACGGTGTTTTCCGACAACGGTGCGTTTTCCTGTTCACCGTTGTCGGGTTTCCCGGACAACGGGGCCGGAGTAGCAGTCTCCCCGGTTCCGCCGTCCTCTTCTGCCGCAGGGGCCTCGTCCTGGAGAATGTACAGGTTGCCCGTGAACTTGCCCCCGGCGTCGTGGGCCTGCTCCCGGATCAGATAGCCCACTTTTTCCAGCTCGCCCAGCATGCGGCGCAGCCGGTCCTTGCCGCACTTGGTCTGCTTGGCCAGACCGGACACGGTGTACGACCAATCCTCGGGCAGGGAGGCCATGAGGACGAACAGTCCCCGGGTCTCCAGGCTCAGCCGCCCGTCCTGGGCCACCTCCCGATAGATGGTGACAAACGGCTTGCGCCGCTGAAAACGAATTCTGCTTTCCATCTGTATCTCTCCCTTTCCCACATCATGCGTCCCCTTCTGCCCTTAGTCCCCTTTCTGGCGGGAGTGAGACGCCCGGGTACAACTTTCCGGGAAATTTTCTTGCCGGGTCATTCTTTCCGGGCTCCGCCTCGGGTCACCCGCACCAGCCCCAGGCCGATCACCTCGGCCATGGTCAGCCGGACTGTATCCTGGTCCACCATTAGCACGGGGCAGCCCGCCGCCCCGGTGTAATAGGCCCGGTGGCGCTCCCCGTCCGGGCCCTCCCACGTCAGGAAGAAGCTGTGCCCCACGCTGCAGAACGCCAGCTCCCGATTCCGGGGCAGCGTATACCCCCGCTTGCGCAGCAGCCGGGCAAAGCTGCTCCGGGTGGCTTTCGGAAACATCGCCATCAGTGCGCCTCCTTTTCCTTCGCTTCCGTCACAATGTCACTCATGGTTGCGTTTCTCTCTCCTTTGTGCTATCATAGGAGACGAAGAATCTCCTTTGTGCTTTTGGTTTTTCACCTGGCGGCTGACCGGTGCTGACGGTCAGCCGCCCTCTTTTTTCTCCTCACCACGCCGCCTGCACCACAGCGAAGGCGACGCACATGCCCAGCATAAAAACCAGGGTCAAAAAACCGCACACGGCCATAATGGCCCAAAACTCCGCCCACCGGGCCGCCCGCTGATTCCGGGTCCGGTTTCTCATCACATCCCGCATTTCTATTTCCCCCTCACCAATTTTGCCAGTTCTTCGGCATCAAAACGCAGCGCCGCATCCAGCAGCATGATCTCATCCAGCGTAAACCGCCGGTTCCCGCTCAGCCGTTCGCTCATTCCGCTTCTGCTGATTTTCAGACGCTTGGCCAATTCCGTCGAAGTCCGCACCCCTCTGGCGGCGGCCTTCGATTCGATCAACCTTCTTCGGAACTCCGCTTTTTCCGCCGCCGGGTCTCGTCCCAATTTTGTTCTCGGCATACTTTCCCTTCTTTCCGTCTTATCACTCTTCCAGCAGCTGTTCCCCTTCCTCCGTCCCGTCCTTCCTGGCGTGGACGGTTTTCTTTTGCCTGCCTTGCCGCATTCTCTTGTCTATGGTAGAATGTGGCCACAGAAAGGGGAATTGCTATGCTCGAATGGATCAACACCCTTGCTCCGTATATGATCGCAATCGCCAGCGTCATCGCTGGTATCTATTCCGTCGTGTGCTCTGGCGGAAATCAGTTAGACGCAGCCTATTTTGAAAAAATGACCGCCGCCTACGAACAGCACTGGAAAGCGTTTTCTGAATTTGTCTATCATCCATCCGATAAAACCAGAGATGCCTACACCGTCGCCGTCTACAACGCCGTTCTCTATGCAAGTGAAGATGTCGCCGTTGGCATCCGTCTACTTTACAACAAGGCGCTTGATATGAGCTGCGGTGGGTATTTCGATACCGAAACTCTTGACAGGCTTGCTGGCCATCTGGAAGAACTGCTGTGCAAGGACGTTTCCAGGTTTCGCGCCCGGAAAAAGCGCGTGACAACACGCCGGTGAGGTCATACGGACTCCTCAGCTGTTCCGCATTTGCCCCTTCCTGCCGGGACTGTTCGTGCCCATCCATCCCTCTCACCCCCTTTCTCCGTCCCGCCCTTCCTGGCGTGGACGGTTTTCTTATGCCTGCCTTTTTTTGTGAACACACAGCAGCCAACGGTCTGGATATCCACCTCATCCAGAGGTATCTCCAAAGCAACGACTGGTATCTGGCCGCCGTGCTGCGTGAAGGTGATTTTGCTCACCTTGTCGCCCAGCTCCTTGCCATCTACCTTGACAGAGGTCACAGTGCTATCGTGCCGAATCACGACCTTTGTCAGCGAGCTCTTCCCATTCATCCCTCTCACCCCCTTCCGCATTCCTTGTTGCGCCCTGCGAAAAACTGCTCAACCAACTCATGGACTAATTCCACAGCCACATCCAGCCAAACCACCAGCACGGCTGCCAGCGCAGCCTGTTCCACCCGGCGAAGCCGCTTTTCATGGGATGCTATGATCTCCGCAGCATTCGTCTCCGGTTTGATGTTCATCCTTCTTTCCCCCTCCCCGCTCCTGCCCTCGCAGGGGCATTTTTTATGTTCTCCCCAGGGCCATCTCCTTCACGGGCACCCCCAGTGCTGCGGCCAGGGCCAGGCCCACCGGGAGCGAGGGGTTTTTGGTCCCCCGCTCGATCTGGCACAGCAGCGGCTGAGAGATCCCGGCCTCCCGGGCCAACTGGCGCTGGCTGATGCCCTTTGCCTCCCGCAGCCGCTTGATGTTGTCTCCAACACCCATTGTATCTACCTCCTCACGCTTGAACCCATTGTGAGATTGTCAACAGCAATCTCACAACTCTGTGATAACCAAGTTATCACATCCTTTAGTTTTCTAAAGATCTTTGGTAAAAAAATAAGTAGGGATATCAGACAGGGAAATGCCCAGGCTCTCGCAAATAATCAGAATCTCTTCTTGCCTAAAATCTCTCTTACTATTCAGCGACAGGTTCATAGAAGTCGCACTAATCCCAACTTTCTCCGCCAGAACTTCCTGTGTAACCCTCTGTTCACGCATTTTCCCGAGGAGTTTTCGGTAATCGTATCGTTCCATTTCTCATCACCTCCCTCAGCTTGCCCATATAGTAACACTTTAGATTTCTAATGTCAATAGGTTTCTAAAGTTTTTCTTGAAAATTCTAAAGGTTTATGATATGGTAGGCACATAAGGAGGCGATACGCTATGTCGGAATTCAAAGACCGCTTGGCCGAAGCCATGAATATCCGTGATATCTCCGCTGCTGAACTGTCCCGTATCTCTGGTGTAAACGAAGGTGCCGTCAGTCAGTACCGTGCAGGAAAATATAAAGCATCCCAGCGCAGCCTGGACAAACTTGCCCGTGCTCTGAATGTCAGCATTCCATGGCTGATGGGTGCAGACGTACCAATGGATGAAAATATCCGTTCCGCTCCAAACCTCCCCTCCAACTGTCTCCCGGTTCCTCGGACGGTGAAGAAGCCCCGGCTGGGGGCCATTGCCTGCGGCAAGCCGATCCTGGCCGTGGAGAACATCAGTGAATATGACGAGGTGCCCGCCGACATCCACTGCGACTTTACCCTGCTCTGCAAGGGGGACAGCATGATCGACGCCCGCATTCTGGACGGCGACGTGGTCTATATCCGCCAGCAGCCCGTGGTGGAAAACGGCGAGATCGCCGCCGTGCGCATCGGCGACGAGGCCACCCTGAAAAAGGTCTACTACAACGGCCGCCGCATCATCCTCCGGGCCTGCAATCCCCTGTACGCCGACATGGAATACGAGGGCGAGGAGCTCAACGACGTGGAGATCCTGGGCAAAGCCGTGGCGTTTTCCAGTATGATTTAAAGTTTAAAACGTCGCCCTCTACAGGGGCGTGGAATAAAAAACCCCAGGCTTAAAGCCCGGGGCATGATACGAACGAAAGGAGTTTTATCACTATGATGTATCCGTTTTTAACGCTGGACGACGAAACCGAGATCGTCCACTCTGAAATGAAGCCCGACGGCCGTGTGAAGGTCTATGTGGAAAAGCCGGACGCAAAGGATTGTTTTCACCATGCCACCTGTTGGCTGCCCGGCTACACCTGGGAGGATGTCTTCGGCTTCACCCCTGCCGACATCCAGCGCTATGAAGAGGTCATTCGCTCCACGGCGCACCTGATTCCACACTCTCACTAAAACATCCCTGCAACAAAATAAGCCCCAGGCCGAAGCCCGGGGCAGAAGGGGAACTTATTGCACGTCAAGCCGCAGCTTCAACGCATCTTGTAACACGCTGGAAAAATTCAGGTCGGCACGCTCGGCCATGGTGTTCAGCCAGGCGGGGATGGTCAGGGTCTTTTTCACCGACTTGTTATTATACAGCTTGCGATACTCCAGCGTGTCGCAGCCGACCAGCGACACCAGCGCGTCGTCGCTGACCACGATGTCCTTGGGGTTAGACGGGGCCGGAATGGTTTCTCCATCCTCCTCCATGTCATAGAGCATCAGGCACAGGGCGTCTTCCGCCATTTCAATGGCATCCGGCAGCGTTTCGCCGCTGGTGAAGCAGCCCTCCAGGTCGGGGAATTCCACAGAATACAGGCCGTCGCTCTCTTCTCTAAATACAGCGGGGTAAGCATATTTCATAATACAATTCACCTCTCGATATTATAGTATGACGCAAAAACGATTTATTTGATTCCAGCGCTCCGCTTGATGTTGTTTACCGTCCCGGTGGCGACTTCCTTGTTGTCGTGCCTGGGGACTTGGAATTTCTTGCCCGTGATAGGGCTGAACCATATCTCGTGGTTTCGTCCCTCTCGGTAAAAGTAGCACTTGTGCGCCCGCAGCATCTGCTTTACTTCGCTTCCCTTCACATCCTCACCCCTTCTGATTCTATTCTAGCACGTGTTGATACGTGTGTCAATGAGTTCTCATGTGTCTACGCATTTTCTGACAACTTCACGCAATTTAAGACCATTTTGGTGACACCAACAAAATGGTTCTATTGCCTCGAATTCGAGATAATTAAACATAAAAACCGCCCCCGGTGCGGGAACACCGAGAGCGGCTGGCGAAACAAACCCCAGCGGGGTAATGTCTCAAAGAACCAAAGGCATTATATCACGCAGGGGTCTGGATTGCCATACCTATTTTGAAGAAAGAGCGTGATATCATGCAAACCACCACCCAACAGACCCAGTGTGTCAAATGTGGGCGGGAGCTGCCTCCTGGGGCGGAGTGGTGCCCCTGGTGCGGCCGCAAGCAGACCCGCAGCGCCTCCACCCGCCGCCGGAGCAATGGCACCGGCTCCATCTTCCGCCGGGGCAGTGGCTACATAGCCCTGAAAATCATCGGCCATGAGATACGCCCGGACGGCACCCGGCGGCGCATCACCAAGTCAAAGTCTGGCCTGCGCACCCGGAAGGAAGCGGAGGAGTGGCTGCACTCCCCGGAGGTCCAGGACGTCGGCGGCAAGCGCAAGACGGCCTACACCTTCCAGCAGCTTTATGACCTGTGGGAACCCACCCACAAGCGGGGCACGTCCACGATGAACTGCTACCGGGCGGCCCTGAAGCACCTGGGTCCCATCCGGCCCATGCAAATGGGGGATATCGACATCGACGATATCCAGGACTGCTTTGACGATGACCTGGGCCGCCGCACCCAGGAGAACATGAAGACCCTCTGCGGCCTGATCTACAAGTTCGGCATTCCCCGCCACGCCGTGCCGGACAACCTGAACCTGTCCCCCTACATCGTCATCGGCGGCCAGACTGGGATCGGCAAGGCGGGCCTGCCCCTGGAGGCGGTGGATAAGCTCTGGCCTCTGGTGGGCCTGGACTGCGTGGATGCGATCCTGTGCCAGTGCTACCTGGGCTTCCGGCCCTCCGAGCTGCTGGCCCTGCGCATTGAAGATTATGACCGGGCCGAGCGAGCCTTTACCGGCGGCTCCAAAACCGACGCAGGCACAGACCGGACCGTCACCGTGGCCCCAAAGATCCAGCCCCTTGTGGATGCCGCCGTGGGCAGCCGCACCAGCGGCCCCGTGTTCGCCCGCCGGGACGGACGGCCCATCCCCCCAAAGGACTACCGGGCGGCCTTCTACGCCGCCCTCACCGCCGCCGGGATAGATAACCCCATCATAGAGATAAACGGGGTCCAGCGCCACACCTACACGCCCCACAGCTGCCGCCACACCTTCGCCACGCTGCTCAAGCGGGTGGAGGCCCCGGACAAGGACAAGCTGGAGCTCATGGGCCACACCTCCACCGCCATGCTCCGGCATTACCAGGACGTAAATCTGGCCGACCTCCGCCGCATCACCGATGCCCTCTGACGGTCTTGAACCATGTTAGTAAATGTGTTAGTAATTCTCCCTAACTACTCCCAATTTCCCGCCATTTCTCAAAATTTTCGTTTGTCCGCAAACAAGAAGAAAACCTGCAATCCCAATGGATTGCAGGTTTTCGTTGGTGGAGATAAGCGGGATCGAACCGCTGACCTCTTGAATGCCATTCAAGCGCTCTCCCAGCTGAGCTATACCCCCATATTTTGTTGTGAGCTTTTTTGTGGCCCGTTCGCTCGGAACAATGAGTATCTTATCAGAAAAGGCGTGAGTTGTCAACAACTTTTTTCAAATTTCTCAAAAAACTTTTCATAGCGTGAAACACACATAAAACCCGCTGGGAAAAGGTTGAAGCCGCTGTGCGGGAGATGCTATAATCGAGTTGCTATCAAACGAGAAAACGGAGGAGAGAGCGATGTTCCGGTTCAATAACGACTATAACCGGGGGGCGCACCCGGAGATTTTAAAAGCGCTGACCCAGAACAACGAGGAGAGCTACCCCGGCTATGGGGCGGACCGGTGGTGTGAGAGGGCTCAGGCGGAGATCCTGAAGCATTTGGGCGGCGTGAAGGCCCAGGTCCACTTTATCGTGGGCGGCACCCCCACCAACGCCACCCTGATCGCCGCCGCCCTGCGGCCCTGGCAGAGCGTGATCAGTGCAGACACCGGCCACATCAACGCCCACGAGGCCGGGTCCATCGAGCTCACCGGGCACAAGGTACTGGCCGTCCCGGCGGAAAACGGCAAGCTTACCGCCCGGGCGGTGGAGGAGGAGTGCCGCAGGTATCTGGATGGGGGAGCGCCCGAGTACCTCACCCAGCCCAAGCTGGCCTATATCTCCAGCCCGTCGGAGTTTGGCACGGTGTATGCCAAGGCGGAGCTGGAGGAGCTGTCTGCCGTGTGCAAAAAGTATGGCCTGTATCTGTTTTTGGATGGGGCCAGACTGGGCTATTGGCTTGCCAGCGAGGGCTGCGACGTGACCCTGGCTGACCTGGCCCGGCTGACAGATGCCTTTTACATCGGCGGGACCAAGTGCGGGGCCCTGTTCGGGGAGGCACTGGTGCTGGGAAACCCTGCCCTGCAAGATCACTTCCGCACCTGCATGAAGCAGCGGGGGGATGTGCTGGCCAAGGGCTGGCTGATGGGCCTGCAATTTTACACCCTGTTCCAGAACGGCCTGTACTTCGACCTGGCCCGGAGGGCAGACCGCCAGGCCATGGAGATCAAGGCGGCCTTTCAAAAGGCGGGCATTCCCCTGTGGGTGGACAGCCCCACCAACCAGCAGTTCGCTGTGGTGAGCCGGGCGCAGGAGGCCGCTTTGGCGCAGAACTTCATCTTTGAGCTGAACCACGCCGTGGACGCGCAGCACAACTGTATCCGATTCTGCACCAGCTGGAGCACCCGGGACGAGGAGGTAGCCGCGCTGATCGCGGCCATCGAAAGCTTGCCCGGATGTGAAGAAGCGAAGTGAACAAGAAAAATCAATGGGACGGTCCCTGTGATCTGAGATCACGGGGACCGTCCCATTTTGTTTACGTCTTTCCAGGCAGCAATGTCAGCGCAGTGAGCCGGATGCGGGCATCGTCTTCCGACAGGGAGACGGTGCGCTGCACCTGCTGGGGGTGCTCGGCCAGCTGGCGGAGCATATAGGCATCCAGATAGAAGCCGGGGGTCACGTCCACGGGCACCCAGCCCATGCCGCCATCGGAGCCGCCGCCCCCGCCGGGGGTGACGCTGCCGGGGTCGTCGGGGGTGGAGGGGACAGAGCCGCCGCCTGCACCGCTATTTTTCCCTGGCGGGACAGTTTTCTGTTTTTAGAACGCTTGGACATTTAACCGTCCTCGCTGCTTTTGAAAAAGGTTCCCACACAGCGGCGGAGCTTGTCATAATTCACGGGCTTGGAGAAGTGACCGTTCATGCCTGCCTCCACAGACTGGCGCTCGTCCTCTAAGAAGGCATCGGCGGACAGGGCGAAGATCAGCTCCGTCTTGGCATCGGGCCGGGGCAGGGCGCGGATGGTCCGGGCGGCGGTGCGGCCATCCATCACGGGCATCTGCACGTCCATGAGGATGAAGTCGTAATAGCCCGCCGGGTGAGCGGAGAACATGTCCACCGCCTCCCGGCCGTTGTGGGCCACTTCCACGTGGGCCCCGTGGACCTCCTCCAGAATGGACACGGCGATCTCGGCGTTGGTCTCGTTGTCCTCGGCCATGAGGATGCGGCGGCCTTCAAAGGAGAAACCGTCGGTCTCCTCCTTCTGCTCTGCCGCAAGGGCGGGGCTGTCCCCCATGGGCAGGTGAAGGTATACGGTGAACGTGCTGCCCCGTCCGGGCATGCTGTCCACCACGATCTCGCCCCCCATCAGCCGTACCAGTTGGTCGGTGATGGCCATGCCCAGACCGGAGCCGCCGTATGTCTTGGCAATGGAGGCGTTCTCCTGCTGGAAGGGGCGGAAAATGGAAGTGATGAATTTGGGGTCCATGCCTTTACCGGTGTCTTTTACGGCCACCAGGAAGCTGACCGTGTCATCTGTGCGCATCATCTGGCGGAAGGTGACGGATATCTCACCATGACTGGTAAATTTCACCGCGTTGGATAGGAAATTCAACAGTATTTGTGTGATACGCAGTTGATCGCCCACCACATAGCGGACGGTAAAGTTTTTAAATTCCAGGTGAAAACGCAGTCCCTTGGCCTCCACAGTTTTCTGGAACATGCTGCGCAGATGATCACCCAGGGCGTAAAGATCGAAGCTCTTCTGCTCCAGTTCGGTCTTTCCCGTCTCAATGCGGGACAGGTCCAGAATATCGTTGATGACGGACAGCAGATGCTGGGACAGGTCCTCTGCCCGGGTGAGATATTCCTCCGCCTCCGGGTTGGAGCCGCCCAGACGGGTGCGGGTCAGGGTCATCAGGCCGTTGATGCCGTTGATGGGGGTGCGGATCTCGTGGCTCATGCGGGAGAGAAACTCTGTTTTGGATCGGCTGGCCGCCTGGGCCTCCTCCAGCTGCTGGGCCATCTCCTCCTGTCGCTGGCGCAGGGTGGACACATCCCGCAGGTTCAGCATGGTGTAGTGGCTGTTCTCCGCAGGCAGCGCGCACAGCTCCAGCCATCGGTCCTCCCGTTTGCTGTAAAAGGTCAGGCGCAGGGGGGCGCTGCGGTCCCACTCCTCCAGCATCCGGCGCAGGGTCTTGGCATCGGCGGCGCTCATCAACTGGAAGAAGCAGGCGATGTCCCGCTGCATATCCTCCAGGGTCAGTCCGGTGAGTCCGGGCAGGTCCCCGGCGACGTACAGGGGAAAGGTGTCGCTGCGGCGCAGGAGCAGATAGACCTCGTGATTCAGCAGGGACAGGGAGCGGGAGAAGGTCCGCTCATAGGCCAGGGCTTGATTCTGCTTTCGGATTTTTATGGTCTGGCGGGCGAATCGTTCCACCATCCAGGCGGCAGCGGCCAGTTCCCCGGCCAGCAGCAGCCCCGCAGTGGGAGAGACGCTCAGTGTGCTGAGCGCGGCAGACAAGATATGCACTCCGTGGTCTCCTTTATCGATAAGATCAGCCCCTTCCTCCCAGGTGGAGGGAATGAGAGGCTGGGCTTTGCGTTAAGCTTTGGTATAGGCGGTGATGGCCTTTAAAACCTGGCGGTGGGCCGCGTCTACCGCCGCGACCAGGGCGGGGTTTACCGGCAGCAGCCTTGGCCGCAGGGCCTCTGTCAGCACGGCGGCAGCTTGATATAATCGGAGAAAGTCCAGGTTCTGGGCCAGTCCCCGCAGGGAGTGGGCGGTGCGGAAGGCGCGCTCGGCATCCCCCGCCTCCAAGGCCCGGTGGAGCCGGTCCACGGTGGTGTCCTGGGCATAGCGGACAGCGAAGGTCTCCACGATCTCCGGGACCATCAGCCGCCGCAGGGTCGCCTGGTAATCGCCGCCTACAGCGGCATAAAAAGCTTCTATCGTCACAAAGAGGACCTCCTGATGATTTTGCTTCTGCGCTGTTGTAAAGGGGGAAAATGTGGTACAATATCTTTCAGCCATTCCAAACAGAAGAAAGGGGAACTGACCCATGAAACAAAAACTTACGGCCCGGGACGTGTTGGCTGCCGCCCGGGAGGAGCGGGAGACCATCCTAGCCCACCGCCGGACCATCCACCGCTGCCCGGAGGTGGGTCAGGAACTGCCCCGCACGGCGGCCTATATTGCCGGGGAACTGAAGAAGCTGGGCTATCAGCCCCAGGCCCTGGGCGGCGGCCTGGTGGCCGCCATCACCGGGAAAGACACGGGCCGGTGTGTCCTGCTGCGGGCGGACATGGACGCCCTGGCGGGGCGGGAGCAGAGCGGCCTGGACTTTCAGTCGGACAACGGGGCCATGCACGCATGCGGCCACGATATGCACGCGGCCATGCTGCTGGGTGCGGCGGCCCTGCTGCGCAAGTATCAGGCGCAGTTAAACGGCACGGTAAAGCTGGTGTTCCAGCCCGACGAGGAGGGCTTCACCGGAGCGAAGGCCATGCTGAAGGCGGGAGTTCTGGAGGCGCCCAGACCCCAGACGGCCATCGCCCTGCATGTAAATTCGGGCACGCCCTCCGGCATGGTGCTGTGCGGGCGGGGGACGTTTATGGCCGGGTGTACCCTCTTCCGCGTCACCGTGACGGGAAAGGGCTGCCACGGAGCCATGCCCGAGACGGGGGTGGACCCCATCAACATCGCCGCCCACATCTATCTGGCCCTGCAGGAGCTGGTCAGCCGGGAGGTCCCGGCCAAAAGCCCCGCCGTTGTCACCGTGGGCCGGTTCCAGGCGGGAGAACTGCCCAACGTCATCCCGGACCGGGCGGTGCTGGAGGGGACCATCCGCACCTTTGACCGGGAGCTGTCTGAGCAGCTTATGGAGCGCATCCGCCAGGTGGCAGAGTCGGTGGCGGCGGCCTTTCGGGGCAGCGCCCTGGTGGAGGAGCTTGCCTCGGCCCCGCCCCTGCGCAACGACCCGGCCCTGATGGACCAGGCGGCCCGCTGGGCGGAGGAGGTTGCCGGACCGGACCGGGTGCTCCGGCTGGACCAGGGGGGCATGGGCTCGGAGGATTTTGCCTCCTATACCTACGAACTGCCCTGTGCCTATCTGCTGCTGGGGGCGGGCACGGCCCAGGAGGACCCCCGCTTCG
>OLFU01002452.1_pt1 | contig 14639 bp, 10 predicted proteins | sample 1605161 | NCBI WGS metagenome assembly OLFU01 (sample SAMEA3888914, study PRJEB22519) | human gut metagenome | biome: human gut; feature: human-associated habitat; material: faeces | place: Denmark | collected 2011
TTGTCCCTTCGGGACATTTCCCCTTGACAAGGGGAATCGGCCTCGCAATGACAGTTTTTTTGACAGTCTCGATTTATTGTCGGTAGGCTTCAGCGCTCCACGCCCACATAGAACAGGGCCAGTACGCCGGGGCCGGCGTGGGCGCCCACGACGGGGCCCACATAATTCATGTAGACGTCCTTCACGCCAAAGCGGTCCTTCACCAGCTGGGCCACCAGCTGGGCGTCCTCCAGACAGTCGCCGTGGCTGATGAACACGGTCTGGTCTCTCAGGTCGATGGCCGTCTGTTCCATCCGGTCCACCAGGGCTTTCAGGGCGGCCCGGCGGCCCCGGGCCTTGGCCACGGTCATCAGCTTGCCGTCGTTATCCACATGGAGCACCGGCTTGATCTGGAGCATAGAGCCCACAAAGGCGGTGGTGGAGGAGATACGGCCCCCCCGCTTTAAAAAGTGCAGGTCGTCCACGGTGAACTGGTGGCAGATGCTCAGCTTGTGGCCCACAGCCCAGTCGCGGACCTCGTCGATGGTCTTGCCCTTGGCCCGCTCTTTGGCGGCCAGCCACACCAGCAGCCCCTGGCCCAGAGAGGCGCACAGGGTATCCACGGTGTAGATTTTCCGCTCGGGATATTTCTCCCGCAGCTCCTCGGCGGCGATGGCAGAGGAGTTATAGGTGGCGGACAGGCCGGAGGAGAAGGCCAGCACCAGCACGTCACGCCCGGCCTGAAGCTGGGGCTCCAAGGCCTGGAGATATTGCTCCACGTTTACGGCGGCGGTGGTGGCCGTCTGGCCCTCCCGCAGCATCTTGTAAAAGGTGTGGGGGTCCAGCTCGTGGTTGTCGGGATAGTTGTGATAGGTCCTGTCCTGAATGGTAAAACTCAGCGGCAGCACCTGAATATCCATCTCCCGCACCAGGTCCTCCCCCAGGTCTGCAGAGGAGTCGGTGAAGATGGCGAAATCATAAGCTTGGGACATTTATGGATGCACTCCTTTCCATAGGCGGCGGGGCGAAAGCCCCGGTCATTTTTTGCTCTTGTGGCCCGGCTCCGGCTGCTCGGGCTGGAGAATGTCCAGAATGCGGGCGCAGGCCAGCTGGGCGGCATAGCTGCGCAGGGCCAGGTCCAGGGCCATCCGGGCCAGGTCGCCCCGCTGGGCATCGCCGTCGATGGTCTGGGCGGTGTCCGTCAGCGCCCGGTCCAGGGCGGCACAGAAGTAGTGATACAGCGTCTCGTTGTCCTTGCCCGTCTGCTGGCCGGCAGACAGCAGCGCACCGATGTCCCGCACGGGCAGCACCTTTTTCAGGGCGCACACGGCGGTGAGATAGCCCAGGTGTACCGGGCCGTAGCGCTTGCCGTCGGCCCGGGGGACCAGGCCGTCTTTGATATAGTTATTCACCATGGCGGAGGTGAGACCCTCCCCCTGGTCAAAGTGGATCAGCTGCCGGGACATATAGGAGATGATCTGGTCCATATACAGGGCCAGGTTGGGCAGTTCCTCCCACTGGGCGGGGCGCTCCTGCTCCATGCGGCTTTTTAATTCTTGTAATTCCTCCATAGGGCATTTCTCCTTCTACCAGTCATTATCGACATGGTATCACGGCATAATGAAAATTGCAATTCATTTTCTGGTGGAAGGGGTGCGGCGCTCCATGCGGCGGCGCAGCTGCTCCATGGCCTGGCGGTGGCTGGTGGAGCGCATTTTGGGGAATGCGGCCATCAGACGGCGCTGGCCGAATACCCGGCTGTCCAGCTGAGTCTGCAGCTTTTCCCGCCAGGCATCCAGCTCGGCCCGGGCCCTGTCGTGGCCGGCCTGAAGGCGGGCCGCCCGCTCCTGGGCGTGCTGGCGCAGCTCGTCCTCCATCTGCTCCCGCTTCTGGGCCAGTTCATCCTCCAGCCGCTCCCGCTTCTGGGCCAGCTGCTCCTGAAATTCCGCCCGGCGCTGGGACCACTCCTCGGCGGCGGACTCCCAGTCCTCCTTCCAGTCGGCGCTCTTTTCTGCCGCCTCCAGTACCCGGTCGGCCAGATTCTCGCCGAACTCGTTGGAGGCAGTTTTCAGCCGCCGGGCCAGTTGGTCGATCTGATCCAGCTGGCGGTTGATCTTTGCAATGGTGCGCACCGTGGCGGCCAGGTCCACCGCCATGGCGGCGGAGAACAGCCCCAGCAGCACCCAGCCCAGGGTGTGGGGGATAAGGCGGATAAAAAATTCAATGGACGGGTGGAGAATATCCACCACGAACAGGCAGGCAAAGCCCCACATGACGGAGAACTCCAGGCAGATATAGCCCCCCAGGTTGAAGGGCTTGTCAGAGTAGTCCCACCACCGCTGGCGGAACAGCTTTTCCAACACAAAGCCGGTGGCCCACTCCAGGGCGGAGGTGAGGACCACCGAACCCAGAAACAGCAGCACGAAGTTTCCCTTCAGAGGTTCCAGCCCGGCCAGCACCACCACCACGCCGCAGCCGTAGATGGGGCAGACGGGGCCATTGAGAAAGCCCCGGTTGACAAATTTGCCTGTGCGCAGGGCGGCATAGCTTACCTCGGTACACCAGCCCAGAAAGGCATAGATAAAGAATATCCACAGAAGTTGATACATGGGCCCTCCCAATAAAAAGATTTTGGATATAAATTATACCCCAGTTAGCACAGAATGTCCAGAAAAAGCAGGCTGAACTTGTATCCCGGCGGGAAAATGGGGATTGAACTGCCTTTGGAAAGCTGGCATAATAAACAGGATATATCTGCGGAAGCGAGAGATGGCTATGGCAACGAAACACATATGTGTGGGCGTGACGGCCCATGTGGACGCGGGCAAGACCACTTTGAACGAGGCCCTGCTCTATACCGGGGGCCAGCTGCGCCGCCTTGGCCGGGTGGACCACGGGGACGCCTATCTGGACACCGACCAGCTGGAGCGGGAGCGGGGCATCACCATATTCTCCAAGCAGGCCCTGCTGCCCCTGGGGGAGGACAAGGAGCTGGTCCTGATGGACACCCCGGGCCATGCGGACTTCTCCGCCGAGATGGAACGCACCCTCCAGGTGCTGGACTGCGCCGTGCTGGTCATCAGCGGCACCGACGGGGTCCAGGGACACACCCGCACCCTTTGGCGGCTGCTGGAGCGCTACCACCTGCCCGTGTTTCTGTTTGTGAACAAGATGGACCTGGCGGGGGCGGACCGCTCCGCGGTTTTAAAAGCGCTGCGGGAGGGGCTGGACAGCCGGTGCACCGACTTTACCGCCCAGCGGAGCGCCCGGGACGAGGAGATCGCCCTGTGCGACGAGGGGGCGCTGGAGGACTTTTTGTCCGGCGGAGCCGTCCCCGACGAAGCGGTGGCCCGCCTGGTGGCCCAGCGGAAGCTGTTCCCCTGCTGGTTCGGTTCGGCGCTGAAGCTGGAGGGGGTGGAGGAGCTGCTGTCCGGCCTGGAGCGCTATGCCCCCGCACCGGACTATCCCAAGGAGTTTGCTGCCCGGGTGTTCAAGATCACCCGGGACGATCAGGGCAATCGCCTGACCTGGATGAAGATCACCGGCGGCAGCTTAAAGGCCAAGACCCCCCTGTCCGGCGGGGCGGGGGAGGAGCGCTGGGAGGAGAAGGCCGACCAGCTGCGGCTGTACTCCGGGGCAAAATTCCGGGCGGTGGACCGGGCGGAGGCGGGGTGCGTGGTGGCCGTCACCGGCCTCAGTCACACCCGTCCCGGCCAGGGACTGGGGGCCCAGGGGGAGGGGGAGCGCCCCGCCCTGGAGCCCGCCCTGACCTATGAACTGATCCTGCCCCCGGGGGCCGACCCCCACGCCGCCCTGCCCAAGCTGCGTCAGCTGGAGGAGGAGGACCCCATGCTCCGCTTTGTGTGGGACAGCCGGTGGAAGCAGATCCAGGTGCGGCTGATGGGTCAGGTGCAGCTGGAGGTCTTAAAGCGGGTCATCGCCCAGCGCTTTGATCTGGAGGTGGACTTCGGCCCCGGCCGGGTGCTGTATCGGGAGACCATCGCCGACACGGTGGAGGGCATCGGCCACTTCGAGCCCCTGCGCCACTATGCCGAGGTCCATCTCCTGCTGGAGCCCGGCCCCAGAGGGAGCGGGGTGCAGCTGGCCACCGCCTGCTCCACCGACCAGCTGGACCTGAACTGGCAGCGGCTCATCTTCACCCACCTGCTGGAGCGGGATCACCCGGGGGTGCTCACCGGCTCCCCCCTCACCGACGTGAAGATCACCCTGCTGGCCGGCAGGGCCCACGAGAAGCACACCGAGGGGGGCGACTTCCGTCAGGCGACGTATCGGGCGGTGCGCCAGGGGCTGATGCAGGCGGAGAGCGTCCTGCTGGAGCCCTTTTACGACTTTACCCTGGAGGTGCCCGCCCAGTGTGTGGGCCGGGCCATGACGGACATCCAGGCCATGGGGGGGACGGTGGAGCCGCCCCAGAGCCGGGAGGACATGACCGTCCTCACCGGCTTTGCCCCGGTGGCGGGGATGCGGGACTATTGGCAGACGGTCACCGCCTATACCCGGGGGTGCGGGCAGCTGTCCTGCACCATGCGGGGCTATGAGCCCTGTCACAACGCCGACGAAGTGGTGGGGGAGATGGGCTATGACCCGGAGCGGGACGAGGAGAACCCCGCCGGCTCGGTGTTCTGCGCCCACGGCGGGGGCTATTACGTCCCCTGGGACCAAGTGGCGGCCATGGCCCATGTGGACAGCGGCCTGACCCGGAACACCCCGGAGGAGCCGGAGCCCTCCGCCGCCCCCGCCGGGGGGAGCTTGGACCGCCGGGGGGGCAGTCTGGAGCAGGACAGAGAGCTCCAGGCCCTGTTCGAGCAGACCTATGGCCCGGTGAAGCGCCCCGCCGCCTTCCAGAGCCAGAAAAAGCCCGCCCGCACCAGTCTCAGCGAGAAGTATGCCATCCGGGACCAGCAGACCGGGCCGGAATATCTGCTGGTGGACGGCTATAACATCATCTTCGCCTGGGACGACCTCCACGCCCTGGCCCGGCAGGATGTGAACGCCGCCCGGGAGGTACTCACCGAACTTCTGATCGAATACCGGGCCTTCCGCAAATGTCAGGTCATTCTGGTCTTCGATGCCTACAAGGTGAAGGGGGGCGTTGGCTCAGTGGAGCGGCGGGACGGCATCTATGTGGTGTACACCAAGGAGGCGGAGACCGCCGACGCCTATATTGAAAAAACGACCTATGACCTGGGGAGAGACCATCGGGTGCGGGTGGCCACCTCCGACGGCATGGAGCAGTGGATCATCCTGGGCCACGGGGCCCTGCGCCTGTCCGCCCGGGCCTTCCGGGCCGAGGTGGAGCAGACCCGGGGGGAGATCGCCGCCCTCATCGCCCGCCATAACGTGCGCCCCCGGGAGGAAAACAAACTGAAACACACGGCCAAAATCAAAAAGCACTAAAGAAGAGCTAAAAAGACAGGACCCGGTCAGCGTCGGCTGACCGGGCCCTGTCTCTGTTTGAGATCACTCGATCTTGTCCCACAGGACGATCTCCCCCGCCGCCAAAGACGCGGGCACGTCGATGAGACGCTGGTTGTCAGAGCCCCGGAAGCGGACGCTCAGATTCTTTTGGGCCAGGACAAAGGGGCCGTCCACCAGCACGTCCAGCAGCTCCAGAATCTCCCGGCTGTGCTGCCCCACCTCCCCGGCGGCCAGGCGGGGGAAGAGATAGCCGGAGTAGCACCAGATGTCCTTGTCCGGGAAGCGCTCCCGCACCCGGCGGCTTAGGCGCAGGATAGCCTCCTGATTTTCCGGCTCCATAGGCTCGCCCCCCAGCAGGGACAGACCGTGGATATAGGGCCGGGACAGGGCGGACAATATTTCCTCCTCCTGCTCCGGGCCGAAGGGCTTTCCATAGTGAAAATCCCAGGTCTCCGGGTTGAAGCACCCCTCGCAGTGGTGGGTGCAGCCGGAGACAAACAGAGACACCCGCACACCGGGGCCGTTGGCCACGTCAATGGGACGGATATCCGCGTAATTCATGTTACAAGACCTCCCTGCGGCCTGTTAAGCCGCAAACTTTCTTCCTTTTGGCGGTCTATGGCCCCCCGCAGCTGATCCGTCAGCAGCTGGTCGATAAAGTCTACCAGCTCCTCCGCCGAGCATTTCAGCTCTCCCAGCACCCAGCTCTCCACCACCCCGGCCAGGGCGATGACATAGAACTGGGTCAGCAGCTCTCCCTGCCCCGGAGCCTGCAAAAAGTGCACCTGACGATGCAGCTCGTCCACGGTGCGGTGGATGATGGCATGGATGTCGTCCCGGAAGAACATGCTGATGTAGGACCGGCCCAGGGACTGCAGTGCGCAGCGGCACACGGCCCGGTTCTCCTCTATGTAGCGCAGCAGCTGCAGCAGGCCCTCCTGCCACAGCAGGGCCCCGTCGTGTTGCCGCAGCAGGGACACCGCCTCCTGCTGGAACATCCAGCGCACCAGGTCATAGATATCCTGAAAGTGATAGTAAAAGGCCTGACGCTTCAGGCCGCAGTCGTCGGCCAGCTCCCGGATGGTGATCTTGTCCAGGGACTTTTGGGCCATTTTTTTCTTCAACGCCTGGCACAGCATGGCCTTGGTGTGTTCAGACACAGCGTATGGCATGGGTCTCACCGCCTTCTTAGGCATTATAGCATGGGAAGAAAAATCATACAATCTTTCTTATGTGTAAAAATTTTGACAAGACAGGCCGGATTGCAGACTGTTTTTCTCCCGGACCTTCCCCTATGATGTTACTCTGATATGGAGGGAAGGAACATGACACACCGCTATCACATCACCCTGCACAGCCCCATGGGCCCCCGGGAGGGGGAGCTGAGCCTGACCGGCGAGATGAACGGCACCGTGACCGGCGTGTTGTCCCTGTTGGGCTTTCAGCAGCCGGTAGCCGGCTGCGAAAGCAGTGGCCACATTCAGCTGCAGCACCGCCTGCGCACCGCCATGCAGGAGCTGGACTGTGTCTCTCTGCTGGAACTGACCGGAGAGACCATCACCGGCGTGACCCACACGGACAAGGGCTCCATCCACTGGACCGGCGTGAGGCGGCCGGACTGACGGCCCTTGCGCGCGATCCCCCGATTCCCCGACAAAGGAGTGTATTCCATGAGTAAACCCCAGGGCGGCGGCTCGTTTTTTGAAACGATCGCCCGGTTCGTCGTAGACCGGCGAAATCTGATCTTTTTTCTGTACATCGTCGCCGCCATCTTCTCTGTGATCTCCTCGCGCTGGGTGGGCGTGAACAACGACATCACCGACTATCTGTCAGAAGACACCGAGACCCGCAAGGGCCTGACGCTGATGGACGACGAGATGACCACCTTCGGCACGGCGCGGATCATGGTGTCCCATGTGACATATGACATCGCCTATGACCTGGCCGGGCAGATCGAGGGCATCGACGGCGTGTCCTCCGCCAAGCTGGGGGACAACGACCCCGCCGACCCGCCGGACGAGGACGACGATGCCGAGCCGGACACCCCGGAGGACATCGCCGACTACATGCAGGGGGCCAACGCCTTGATCACCGTCACCTTTGACGGGGAGGAGGACGACGACTCGGCCAAGGCGGCCATGCAGGACATCAGGACCCTCCTCAGCGACTATGATGCCTATATCTCCACCAAGGTGGGCGTGTCCCAGGCGGACACCCTGGCCCAGGAGATGACGGTCATCCTGGCCATCGCCGCCGTCATCATCGTGCTGGTGCTGCTTATCACCTCCCGCTCCTATGCCGAGCTGCCCGTGATGATCCTCACCTTTGCCTCCGCCGCCCTGCTGAATATGGGCACAAACTTCTGGTTCGGCACCATCTCCTTCATCTCCAATTCGGTGACGGTGGTGCTGCAGCTGGCACTGGCCATCGACTATGCCATCATCCTGCTCCACCGGTTCACCGAGGAGCGCCAGACCTGCGACACCCGCCAGGCCTGCATCAACGCGGTGAGCTACTCCATCCCGGCCATTGCCTCCAGCAGTCTGACCACCATCTCCGGCCTGGGGGCCATGCTGTTCATGCAGTTCGGCATCGGCCCGGACATGGCTATGGTGCTCATCAAGGCCATCTGTTTCAGCATGCTGTCGGTGTTCACCCTGATGCCAGGCCTGCTGATGCTGTTTGCCAACGCCCTGGTCAGAACCCAGCACAGAGAGTTTCTGCCCAAGATCGACAAGTGGGGCCGCCTGGTGGTCAAACTGCGCTATATCGGCGTGCCCGTGTTCCTGGTGGTGCTGGTGGCCGGCTTCATCCTGGCCAACCGCTGCCCCTATGTCTATGGCGACACCCTGGTGAAGACCACCAGCCACAGCGAGCAGCAGATCGCCGACCACCGGGTGGACGACACCTTCGGGGCCCAGAACGTGGCCGCCGTGCTGGTGCCCCGGGGGGACTATGAGAAGGAAAAACGCCTGCTGGACCGCCTGGAGCGCTATGACCAGGTGGATTCCGCCACCGGCCTTGCCAACATCGAGGCCAAGGACGGCTATTGCCTGACGGACAAGATGACCCCCCGGCAGTTCTCCGAGATGACCGACGTGTCCTATGAGTCCGTCTGTCTGCTCTACAGCGCCTATGCCGTGGACCAGGAGGAGTATGGCCGCATCGTGGGGGGCATCGAGAACTACTCTGTCCCCCTGATGGACATGTTCATCTTCCTCCACGACCAGATGGACGAGGGCTATGTCTCCCTGGACGACGAGACCGAGGCCGACGTGAACGATATGTATGACCAGCTCATCGATGGCCAGAAGCAGATGCTGGGCGAAAATTACTCCCGCCTGGTGCTGAACCTGGACCTGCCCGAGGAGGGACGGGAGACCTTTGACTTTTTAAAGACCATCCACCAGGAGGCCGAGCGGTATTACCCCGCCGACCAGGTGCTGGTGGTGGGCAACGCCACCAGCAACTATGATCTGTCCACCTCCTTTGCCCGGGACAATGTGATGATCAGCGTGCTGTCCGTGGCCTTCGTCATTCTCATTCTGCTGTTCACCTTCCAGTCGGTGGGCCTGCCTATTCTGCTGATCCTGGTCATCCAGGGCAGCATCTGGATCAACTTCAGCTTCCCCACCCTGACGAACACCAACATCTACTTTATGAGCTATCTGGTGGTCACCGCCATCCAGATGGGCGCCAACATCGACTATGCCATTGTCATCTCCACCCGGTATACCGAGATGAAGGCCAGCTTCCCGCCCAAGACCGCCATTGTCAAGGCCCTGAACCTGGCCTTCCCCACGGTGTTCACCTCGGGCACCATCCTAAGCTCCGCCGCTTTCCTCATCGGCAAGATATCCACCGAGGCCGCCATTGTGGGCATCGGTGAGTGCATCAGCCGGGGCACCCTGATCTCCATGTTCCTGGTCATGTTCATCCTGCCCCAGATCCTGCTGGTGGGGGATATCATTGTGGAAAAGACCAGCTTTAAGCTGAAGGCGCCTGTGCCCGCCCAGCGCACCGCCGGAACGGTGTATGTGAACGGCCGGGTGCGGGGCCGCATCAACGGCGTGGTGGATGCCAACGTCCACGGCGTGGTCCACGGGGAGATATCCGCCCTGGTGGGCAGCGGGACCATTGAGAAATTACCGGAGGAGGACCCTTCTGATGACGATCAAGCGCAAGATGAAGAAACAAACGGCAAATAAGCTGCTGTGCCTGCTGCTGGCGGTGCTGCTGCTGGCCGGACAGGTCCTCCCCGCTGTGGCCCTGAACCAGGAGGGCGGGACCATCACCATCGCCACGGCGGAGGACCTGAAGGAGCTGGCCATCCAGTGTACCCTGGACAGCTGGTCCCAGGGAAAGACGGTGGTGCTGACTGACGACATCAATCTCAGCGGCAGCGGCTTTACCCCCATCCCCACCTTCGGCGGGACGTTCGACGGCCAGGGCCACACCATCTCCGGCCTGACCATCACGGGCAGCGGCAACACCCGGGGGCTGTTCCGCTATGTGCAGCAGGGGGCCGTGGTCCAGAACCTGACGGTGAAGGCCTCTGTCGGGCCCAGCGACCGGAAAAACGAAGTGGCCGCCATCGCCGGCAGCAATTCCGGCATCATCCGCCAGTGCGCCGCGCAGGGCGGCGTGAAGGGGGGCGACTCCGTGGGCGGTGTGGTGGGCATCAACGAGCTCACCGGACAGGTCATCAACTGCACCTTCAGCGGCTCTGTCACCGGGGAGCACTATGTGGGCGGCATCGCCGGGCGGAACCTGGGCAGCCTGATCCAGTGCCGGAACTCCGGCAGCGTCAATACCACCGAGGTGGAGACGGAGAAGGACCTGAGCAGCGTGGACTGGGAGCGGCTGAATTCTGCCCAGAACATGCCCGCCTGCACCGACATCGGCGGCGTGGCCGGCTATTCCAGCGGCATCCTGCAAAGCTGCTCCAACTCCGGCCCGGTGGGCTATGCCCATGTGGGCTATAACGTGGGCGGCGTGGTGGGCCGCCAGTCCGGCTATTTGGACGGCTGCTCCAACTCCGGCCCCGTCCTGGGCCGCAAAGATGTGGGCGGCGTGGCCGGCCAGCTGGAGCCCCAACTGACCCTGAAATATGACGAGGACACCCTGAACAAGCTGTGGGATGAGCTGGATCATCTTCAGGACCTGATGGACTCCACCCTGAGTCACGCAGGAACCACAGTGGACGCAGTATCCCAGCAGATCACCGACTTTACCGCCAGCGCCGGCACGGCAAAGGATGCCGTTCACGACCTGACCGATGCCATGACCGACTGGGGCAACGGCAACATCGACCAGGTGAACGATGCCTTTGCCCGCATCTCCTGGACCCTGGACCAGATGAGCCCCATCCTGGACACCATCAGCCAGTCGGTGGACCGCGTGTCCAAGGCCTCCTCCCAGCTGGCCGACGCCATGGACAGTATGCGTCAGGTGAACGACGCCCTGGACGATGCGGCGGACAATATGGATGATGCCCGGGACGATATGGACGATGCCCACAAAAGGGCTCAGGATGCCCTGGACTCCATTCGGGATGCCCTGGACGACCTGAGAAAGGCCGTGGGCAGCGACGATGAGACCGAAAAAGCCCTGAACGATCTGACCCGGGGTATGACCGACCTGTCTTCCGCCCTGGGGAACGTGGCTGTGAGCATGGGCAACATGCTCCAGATCATCCTGGATGCCTATGAGGACGGCGGCCTGACCGATGAGGCCAAGGAGGCCCTGCGGGCCCAGGTGATCCAGACCATGGATGAGCTGAAGCAGGCCAAGGGCGCGCTGGACAGCATGGCCGGGGCGCTGGGTGACCTGACCAACCACCTGCTGAAAAATCTGGGCGATGCCATCGACGACCTGGACGAGGCCATGGGCTATCTGAAGGACGCGGGGGACTATCTCTCCCAGGCGGGCAGCCACTTTGCCGACGCCCTGGCCGACCTGCAAAAGGCCCACGACCCCCTGGACGATGCCCTGAGCAGTCTGTCCGACGCGGGGGACACCCTGTCCGCCGGACTGGACCTGCTCAAGCAGGCCCTGGACGACGGCAAGCGGGTGGTGGATGAGCTGGCGGCCAAACCCACCATCCAGTTTCAGGTCATCGGCGACGACCTGACTCAGAAGGGGGACGCAGTGGACGATGCCTTCTCCGACCTGCTGGACAACGCGGGCAGCATGAACGACGTGCTGTCTGACCGCTCTGACATCGCCATCGCCGACCTGCGGGCCATCAACGACCAGCTGCGGGTCATCATCGACCTCATTCGGGATGCCATCGACGAGGAGCGGGACAAGGATCTGGACGACTACTTCGAGGATATCTCCGACCAGGACGGGGACGGAAAGCCGGACGCGGGGCTCATCTCCGCCTGCCAGAACGACGGCAGCGTGGAGGGGGACGTGAATGTGGGCGGCATCGCCGGGTCCATGGCCGTGGAGTATGACTTTGACCCGGAGGACGACCTGACCAAAGTGGGCGACAAGTCGCTGGACTTCCGCTATCTGGCCCGGGCGGTGATGCTGGACTGCATCAACCGGGGAGAGATCACCGGCAAGAAAAACGATACCGGCGGCGTGGTGGGCCTTATGGACCTGGGCCGGGTGTCCGGCTGCCAGGGCTATGGTCCCGTATCCAGCACCGACGGGGACTATGTGGGCGGCATTGCCGGGGCCTCCTATGGCTTTATCCGGGACAGCTGGGCCAGGTGCCAGCTGTCCGGCAAAGACTATGTGGGCGGCGTGGCCGGTTATGGCAGCACCATTGAAAACAGCCGCTCCTTCGTGGAGATCGACAAGGGAGAGGCCTATGTGGGCACCATCGCCGGGGACATGGAGGACGACGGCACCCTGACGGGCAACCTGTTCGTTCACGATACCCTGGGCGGCCTGGACGGCATCAGCTATACCGGCAAGGCCCAGCCCACCACCTTTGACGAGCTGTCTGCCCTGGGCAATGCCCCCGGGGCCTTCACCCAGTTCCAGCTCACTTTCATGGCCGACGGCAAGCAGGTGGCGGTGGTCCCCTTCCAGTATGGCCAGGGGGTCCAGAGTCTGCCTGATATCCCGGCCAAGAAGGGCTATTCCGCTCAGTGGCCCGATATCGACTATGGACACCTGACCTTCAGCCGGACGCTGGAGGCGGAGTATACCCCCTATGCCTCCGTCATCACCGACGGAAGCGGCCTGCCCGAGATCCTGGTGGACGGCAGCTTCAGCCGCAGCGCCAAGGTGGCGCACACCACCGCCGACGTGACCTGGACCGACGAGAGCGGCAAAGAACACGCCGGCACGGCCTACACCGTCACCGTCACCGACCCTGTGCTGGACGACGTGAGCTACACCGTCCACTACCGCCTGCCCGACCATGGCAAGCGCTATGCCCTGTGGGTGGAGACGGCGGAGGGCTGGCAGCGTCAGCACCTCACCGTGGACGGCAGTTATGCCATGATCCCCTGCCAGGAGCGGAAGATCACCTTCTGCGTTCAGGAGGAGGGCCCCGTCTGGCTCGTCTGGGCCATCGCCGGGGGCGGCGCCGTGGTCCTGCTGGCGGCAGGCGGCGCGCTGCTGCACAAGAAGAACAAAAAGGACAAAAACAACAAAAAGCCGGCGGAACCGAAGCAGGTCCCGGCCGGAAAATAAGAGAGAAACATGCTCCGCCGGGCCAAAGTACAGTGCCCGGCGGAGCATTTTTTTGGAATTATTTGGCCGTTATCAGGAAAAATGAAAAGCTTAAAGGAAAGTTAAGAAAGTCCCTATAGCTTTTTTAAGCGGGGCATGATATAATCAATTTACCAAACTATCAGCTTGAAGGGAAAGGAGGAACGTATGCTTCCTAGTGCGTTTTGGCTCATTGCGTTGATCGTGCTGCTGGTGGGGGAGGCCATCACCATCGGACTTACCTTCGTCTGGTTTGCGGTGGGAGCTCTGGGAGCCCTGATCGTGTCGGTGCTGGGCGGAGCGCTCTGGCTCCAGGTCGTGATCTTCCTGGCCCTGTCCGGGGTGACCCTGGCCCTGGCCCGGCCTGTGTTCGCCCGCTTTTTAAAAACCAGCCACGCCGCCACCAACGCCGACCGGGTCATCGGCCAGACTGCCGTGGTGACAGAGCAGATCGACAACCTCAGCGGAACCGGCCAGGTGAATGTGGCCGGGCAGATATGGTCGGCCCGCAGCGCCCATGATGTGGTCATCCCCCGTGAGACCGAGGTGCGGGTGCTGAAAATATCCGGCGTGAAAGTGCTTGTAGAGGCTATCTGAGTGTATTTCTCGAAACATATCGTTGAAAAGAGAATCAAAATAACAAGGAGGATACTATGGACAACATTATTTCTGCTGCCATGGGCCTGATCGTCATCCTGATCGTGCTCATCATCCTGGGCTCCTGCATCAAGGTGGTGCCTCAGTCCCGGGCCTTTGTGGTGGAGCGCCTGGGCGCCTTCCGCACCGTGTGGGGGGTGGGACTGCACATCAAGGTCCCCCTGTTCGAGCGGGTGGCCAAGAACGTGTCCTTGAAGGAGCAGGTGGTGGACTTCCCGCCCCAGCCCGTCATCACCAAGGACAACGTGACCATGCAGATCGACACCGTGATCTACTTCCAGATCACCGACCCCAAGCTGTACGCCTATGGCGTGGAGAACCCTATGTCCGCCATTGAGAACCTGACTGCCACCACCCTGCGCAACATCATCGGCGACCTGGAGCTGGACCAGTCCCTCACCAGCCGGGACCACATCAACGGCCAGATGCGGGCCATTCTGGACGAGGCCACCGACAACTGGGGCATCAAGGTCAACCGGGTGGAGCTGAAGAACATCATGCCCCCCCGTGACATCCAGGAATCCATGGAGAAGCAGATGCGGGCCGAGCGCGAGCGCCGTGAGGCCATCCTCCAGGCCGAGGGCCAGAAGCAGTCTCAGATCCTGGTGGCCGAGGGTGAAAAGCAGTCCGCCATTCTGAAAGCCGATGCCGCCAAGCAGGCGGCCATCCTCCAGGCCGAGGGCGCCAAGCAGGCCAAGATCCTGGAGGCCGAGGCCGAGGCCCAGGCCATCCTGAAGGTGCAGCAGGCCACCGCCGACGCCATCAAGCTCATCAACGAGGCCGCCCCCGGCGATGGCGTGATCAAGATCAAGGCCCTGGAGGCCTTCCAGGCCGCCGCCAACGGCAAGGCCACCAAGATCATCATCCCTTCCGATTTGCAGAATCTGGGC
>OLFU01002461.1_pt1 | contig 14573 bp, 12 predicted proteins | sample 1605161 | NCBI WGS metagenome assembly OLFU01 (sample SAMEA3888914, study PRJEB22519) | human gut metagenome | biome: human gut; feature: human-associated habitat; material: faeces | place: Denmark | collected 2011
TCCTATAACTATTTTACCACAGAAAGGATCTGCGCGCCACTTTGTCAACAGGTCCAAAATGTAAGGCAACTCAGGGAGCTAGGTTGTCCGCCAATGGTCCTGCCGGTGGCTCGGACCATTGGCAGCGGGATCAACTTCGACCAGGCTCAGACCTGCCCAGATAAAGCCGGCCATCCGTGGTGCAAACTGGTCCCTCACCGGTGGAGGCCCTTCAAAACTTCCAGGTGCAAACAGGTTGCAGCAGCTAATTGGATATTGGAAGCGACAGCAAAATCGTGCTCCTGCCGCTCATCAACGTCCTACTACTGGCCGTGAGCTGTTTTATGAAAGCCATCGCCGTGCTGATAATCCTAGCCTCTGTCTTCCTGTCGGTTGCGGTCACTCTAGGTATTAGCCTCTTTGTTAACTGCGGCATTTCCAACCGCCGACTGCAAATATTATCATATTGATACCGATTGCTTACATCAAGCTGATCTCATGCTTTTCGTTCACCTGCCGAGTCCCGTATAGCTTTGAAAGACTCCTGCCTTTTGAACTTTTTAATCGGAAGGCGGGGGACTTTCTGTCTCGGAAGTCTTGCAATTGCATGGCTCTTTATTTTGCTGCGCCACTATGGCAGAAGATGCACAGACTGTTTCTTCTCTCAATTTTCTTTTGCCTCTCGGATATTCCGTACACAACAACTGGTAAGGCGGTTCATCCTCCTCAACCTCCGGGAAGCAGCCCAATTCCTCATAAAAACGGTTGTCGTTCTCGTCGTCGTTGCACATGGAGACCTCTCCCAGTAGCACTGGGCCGGTCTCGGGGACCACCTTGAAATCGTGATGGCGTGATAGGGATAGGGATAAATGGAAATGTTCTTGCCGGGGGCCGGCCGGACTTGGTTTCCCGCCGGGACCGAAAGGAACGACCGTCCTTATAAATCCGGACGCCGGCGGTATCGAAGGTTTCGTCCGGTGCAAAGCGGTAGACCCGAATTAGGATGGAGCCGCCGCCCCGGTTGATGTTGTCCTCCATTTTCTTCCATTGAAAGTGCATGGGAGAGTATTGGCCCTCCTCCAGCATCAACAGCTTCACAGCGCAGGACTTGGGATACCGCTCCGGCGCTTTCACGCTGCTTCATCAGCTGGGAGGCCTTGACGTCACGGTGACCAGGGTGTCCGGATATCCATCAGCGCCATGTCCGGTGGCTGGCGGCATTCTTCAGCGCCTCCTGCACGCCAGAAGCCGCGCCGGCCACCTCAATGTCCGAGCTGACACTTTTAGGCTCTCCCCGAACAGCTCCTGGTCGTCCACAATTAAAACTCGGATCATGCTTCCTCTTTCTCCCAGATGGGCAGGCTCACCAGGATGCAAAATCCCCGCTTCCCGTCCTCGCAGCCCCAGCCGCTTCCGCAGGTGCCGCAAGCCGAAGTCCTCCTGTGTCCCGTGAACAGGAGAATTATAAAGAGTACGAACAGTAGCACATTCATGCAGGTCAGCAGGCTTTCCGTCCCCGCGAAAAAGCCGCACACTGTCTGGTTGTAATAGTCCAGGTAGGCACTTGAACGAAATGCGCCCCGTCAGGGAATATAAGGATTTCATAGCATCCGAAGGAGAATAGCATAATCAGCACCGCTTAATCTCATTCTGATTTCCAAAAAGACGCTTTTCCGAGGCCCTATTATATATGGCGGCTTGACTTCTGTAAGTCGAATAATTATGATTATATCTATCAGAAAAACAGATTGTTTTTTGGGAGGCCGGTATGGTTGACATCAGAACGCTGAACACGTTTTTGCAGGTGTCCTCGACCCTGAATATCACGCAGGCTAGCAAGATTCTGGGATACTCACAATCCAATGTTAGTATGCAGATTCAAAATCTGGAATCGTACTTGGGGTATCCGTTGTTTGACCGGGTGGGTAGAAATATTTCCCTGACACAATACGGGGTCGCGCTGATCCCCTATGCTCAGCAAGTTATCCATGCTGTGAAGCAGCTGGAGAGCTTTACTCATGCGGAAAACCTTCTCACCGGAACGATCCGCGTGGGATTTGTGGAGTCGATATTCCATTCCTGCTTCAGGGAAATCGTCTTTGATTACAACGAACGGTTTCCCAAGGTAAAAATCGAAGTGGCTGTAGACGCGACTTCGGTACTTCAAAAGCTCTTGCTGAAAAACCAAATTGACGTGGCGTGCCTAATTGATAGCCCTCTCCAAAAAGGAAAACTTGTGACCAAATACTCCAAACCGGTTTCCATGGATTTCGTTGTGGGATGCCAGAACCCACTCTTTCACCGCAACGGCCTCTCTCTTTCAGATCTGTGCCGGGAAAAATTTATCCTAATGGAAGATACCGCGCCTTACAATATCCTCTTTTACCAGGAACTCGCCAGGCAGAACCTTAATATCCAAGAATTTTTGAAAATGCAGAGCTGTCACATGGCCTTACAGTTAGTAGAAAGCAGCAACTATATCACCCTGCTTCCGCGCTACGTTGTTAAAAACTCCATGAAATGTGGAAAGGCGGCGGCTCTGAACATAGTGGACTGCAAGTTGTATCAAGAGGTTCAGATCATGTATTGTACCACAAAGTATATTACTCCGCAAATCAGTGGCTTTATCGACTGCGTTTCAAGCGTTCTCGACCGTATCGACTAAGTCCCGCTGATATTTACCGAGCTACTCCGGCGGGAAATTCGGAAATGTCCTGGATTTCCTGCCGTTCCTTTTTCTAAAATGAGCTCTGTTGCGGATTGGCGGTTTTCAAGGCGTTTTCCCTCTCTATCAATCAGTTTTCTTGATTGATAATATAAAAAACATTTGTTTTACAGCTCTATGAAATCATGATACCATAAGCGCACGATGGGAAACAGATGATCTCCCAAATTTTTAGGACAGGAGTAGATCTTATGGCTGCAGAACTGCACATCCAAACCACTGCCGTCCATGGCGGTGCCCGGAAGGACGACGTCTTCGGTGCTATCAATGAACCCATATACATGACCTCCAACTACCGCATCCCCACTGACGGAACTCCGGTAGACTGGAGCGGAATCCACAGCAACATATATTGCCGTAATCGGAACCCAAACCAGATGGTCCTCCAGGATAAGCTCTGCGCCCTCACTGGAGCCCAGGACTGCGCGGTGTTTGCCAGCGGTGTAGCAGCCTTGGCAGCGGTGTTCACCACCTTTTTAAATAGTGGTGACCACGCTATCGTCTCCGAGGTCTGTTATAGCGCCACCAACCTGCTTTTCCGGGAGTACCTGCCTAAAAAGTACGGCATTGAGGTCACCCTTTTGGACACCACGGACACCGACGCCGTGCGGGCCGCCGTACGGCCTAACACCAAACTCATTCATGTGGAAACCCCCGGCAACCCCACCACGGGCATCAGCGACCTGGACGCCATCGCCGCCATCGCCCAAGCAAGCGGGGCCCTGCTGTCCGTGGACGCCACCTTCGCCGGGCCCGTCAGCATCTTCCCTCTGCGCCACGGCGCGGCTCTGGAAATCCACAGTATGACTAAATACATCAACGGACACGGTGACTCTTTGGGTGGCTGCGTTCTGGGCAATATGGACCTGATTGACCGCCTCAAGGAACTGGCCATGGTCAACTACGGCGGAATCCTCAGTCCTTTCAACGCCTGGCTGGTAGCCCGGGGCCTGGTAACCGCCCCTCTTCGCATGAAGCAGCACAGCGCCGTTGCTTTGGCGGTGGCCCAGTATCTGGAGACCTGCCCCGGCGTCCGCTTTGTCTGGTATCCCGGTCTGGAGAGCCATCCCCAACATGACCGGGCGGCACGGCTGATGAACGGCCAGTATTCCGGCATGATCTCCTTTGACATCAAGGGTGATGAAAAGGCCCATCAGAAATTCCTGGATTCTCTGCACTTGGTGACCCACGCCGTGTCCTTGGGCGATGTGGAGAGCCTGATCGTATACTATGACAAAAACAGCGACAAATTGCCCCATTATCCCGCAATCTATCAGGAGGGATTCTTCCGTTTCAGCGTGGGTTTGGAAGATGCCGAAGATGTGATTGCCGATTTGAAGCAGGCCATGAAAGCCTGTGGTGCACTGTAAGGTTACATAAATCCAAAATCTGGAAAAACCAACAGCGCATGAAAGAAATCGTAGAGATCCGTTGGCACAGCCGCAGGGGCCGGGGCGAAAACGGCCTCCCTGCTGCTGGCGGACGTGGCGTTTAACACGCGCAAGTGCGTCCAGGGCTTCCCGGAGTACGGCCTGGAGAGCGCTTGAATGGCATTCAAATCAGAGGCTTCGGGCATGATTGTGGGTAAACATCCCCAGCCTCTGACTACAATTACATATTGAAAAAGCCACCTGGGCTCCTGTAAAGTATCAGCGTCCAAACATCAACGATACAGGAAAGACTCAAGATGGCTTCAGCTAATACATTATGCAAGCAACTGCTCAATGTCAAGAACACCGTTGTAGAATCCCACGATTTCTACTCGGATAAGGATGGTGTCGTTCACCTCAGGATCAAGGCCCGTCCCAGTGCATGGCACAGGGATGACTGTCTTTTCTGCGGCAGACGCTGCCCTGGCTATGACCGCCCGGCGAAGAACAGGAAAGTATGGCGCGGTCTGGACTTCGGCGGGATCCTCGTTGAAATTGAAGCGGATACCCATCGGATACATTGCCCGGAGCATGGTATTGTAACAGCGGCTGTTCCGTGGGCATACCCGGGAAGCTGCTTTACCAGAGACTTTGATCTTACTGTTACCTGGCTGGCCGAATACCTGTCCAGAAGCGCCGTGTCAAACTACATGCGTATCGACTGGCAGACAGTAGGCAACTGCATTTCCAGGAGCCTTCACGATCTCGAACCAGAGCGTGAAAAGCGTCTGGATGGGTTGGTTAACATCGGCATCGATGAGACCAGCTACCGCAAAGGGCACAAGTACATCACTGTTGTTGTGAACCACAATACCAACACTGTTGTATGGGTTGGCAACGGTCATGGAAAATCTGGCTGACATCATCGTGCAGGGCGGGAGCACTAAAATTTCCGCCGTGACCGTTCCAATGGACATAACGGAGTGGGTGGAGCTGGCTGTCAATGGTGGTGAAATCCAGCAGGTCAAGGCCGAAAGCACGGTCAAGGTGGACGGCAGCAGCAAGGTTGAAACCGTGACCGCTACCGCGCCGGTGGATGTTAACTCCGCCACCGTTGACAAGGTGGAAGTGCCTGTTAACGCAGAGAATGTCGTAGTCAATGTTACTGGCAGCTCTGAAATTATTATTAAGGCCGATTCCGACAGTACGAAAATCGCTGCGGATGATACCGACAATATCACCGTAAACGGTGATGCCAAGGACAGCATTACCCCGCATACCCATGCTTGGAATCAGGGCGAGGTCACCAAGTAGCCGACCTGTTCTGAAGAAGGCGTGAAAACTTATACCTGTACAGTAGAGAACTGCCCCGCCAACACGAAGACAGAGAGCATAGCCAAGGCCGCCCACACCGAAGTCGTTGACGAGGCGATTGCAGCAAGCTGCCTTGCCTCGGGCAAGACCGAGGGCAAGCATTGTTCTGTATGCGGCACGGTTATTGTGGCACAGGAAGAAACTAAGCCCTTGGGGCATGACTTCACTGGTAATTACAGCAGCGACGCGGATGGTCATTGGCACAAGTGCAGCCGCTGCAACGTGACGGAAGAAAAGGCGGCTCATGCTTATCCTGAAAATACAGATTGTACCAAAGCGGTAAACTGCACCGCCTGCGGCTACACCAAACCCGCAGGCGAGCATAGCTGGGATACTGGTGAAGTGACCACAGCTGCGACCTGCACCGTGAATGGCGTCAAGACTTATACCTGCAGAGCCTGCAAGCAGACCAAGACCGAGAATATCAATGCGCTGGGCCATGATTTTGCATCGGACTTCACCGTTGATAAGGCAGCGACCGGCACTGAAACGGGCAGCAAGAGCAAGCACTGCTCCCGCTGCGATGCAAAGGTCGCCGTGACGGAGATCCCCGCCACCGGTCACGCCTTTGCGATGGAATGGAGCACGGATGCAGACTACCACTGGTACGCCGCGACCTGCGGCCATACTATGGTGAGCGAAAAGAGCGAGCACACATGGAACGGTGACACCTGTGCTGTCTGCGGCAGAACCAAGACGGAGGATGCCTCTCAGGGTCGTGTCTGCAACATTCGCTTTGAGCAAAAAAATGATCACTTCCAGCTTGCCTGGGATGCTCCGCACAATGCGGAATCACTGAACAACCCACGGTATTATATTTATCTACAGAAGAATGATAGCTGGGTGGAGGTTGGCAGAACCAAACAGACGCTGCTGAGCTATCCGGTCGACGAAGCGGGCGACTATACTGCCGTATGGATCAATACTACTGTGGAGAATGACAGTGGCAGGACGGTTCTGGCGTCCTGCGAGCAGGCAGTCGATTTTAAGGTTTCTTTCACAGTGGGTGACGCGCCCGCTTCGGTTACATGGAGCAAGAATGAGGAATCGACCTATGACGAGTGTGTTACCGGTGTGACACCCAATGTGTGGGGTGTGCTTCGGCTTCGCACATCAAGTAGCGAACATAGCAGCGGAAGGCTGACCGGCGAAGATGGCGTGTGGACGACCGCAGTTGACTCCGACAGCATGGAGAAATACCTTGCTTCCGGTGAGTACCGCTTCCTTGAGTATCTGGATGCATCCGTCAGCGATAATGGCCTGACCGCCTCTTATACGGTCAACCAGCGCGGCAAGTGGACAGCGTGCAGCAGCGAATCCGCAACCGAGGCGTGGATCACTGCAACGAACTCCAACCTCAAACTGGAGTGGACGCCAAAGGACGGCTATAACGGTCTCTACTATGTCAACGGTACAAATGTAGGTCCTAGAACGACGTACTCTCTGCTCAACACGGCACGAAATGCAGCGCAGAATGGAACTTACTCTTTTACCATCTCCACAAAAGAGGATGCGAGCAGCAATACGCTGACACCGTATGTGACGCTGGAGAATGCTTTGACCGTTTCTATCGATACAACAAAGACGCCCAATGTGACCATAAGGGGACTCGAGAACGGTAACTATAAGTTTGAATCCCAAAACGGTTTTACCGGGATGTACGGCTACGACCTGTGTGCGCCGGATGGCTCGGTGATACACGAATGGTGGGTCAAGGCTGGGAGTACCGTTGCTCTGGCTCCGTATACTGACTGTAAGTTTAAGGTTCGCGAGCTGAGCTGGACCGCCGAGACCGGAAAGAAGCTGCCCGCTGTAACGGTAAGTGCTTCCGCTGAAGGTACTTTCGGCTTCACGTCCTATGATTTCTCCGCGATTCAGATAAATGTGACGGATGAGAGCGCCTTCTCTACTGCAGTAAACAAGGGCGGAAAGGTCATCTTGGAGAACGATATTACGATTACAAACACTCAAATCAATCGGGGCGGCGATGTGGAGATTGACCTGAACGGACACAAGTTGGATTTAGGCCCCTCCAATTCTCTCGCAATCAGCAAGGCAGTTAAGTTCACAGACAGCAGCGCGGACAAAGCCGGCATAATAGCGGGTACATCGGGGATCCGCTGTGACGCGGGCTCCAAGCTGAATCTGAATGGCATAACGGTAGCAAGGATCACCGATGCCGGAAAGATGCGTGGAATTACGATCGAAAACTGCAAGGTCACATACCTGATTCAGTTGACCTATGTCAATGAAATGAACGTGGTCAACACAGACTTCAGCGGCGATGTTCAGGTTAAGATTTATAACAGTACCGCGTTCTTCAATGAATGCACATTTGCTGGCGGCAGCGACCAGAATATCCTTCAGCTCAATGGGAATACGAAGGTCACGCTTGATAACGCAACGTTCTCCAGCGGCAAGGTATCTCCTACCGGAAGCGGGAACGAGCTTATCCTGAAGAGCGGCACTTATTGCTTTAACCCGACAGAGTATGTTCCCGAGGGCTATACCGTTGTACACGACGAAGAAAACTCTGTGTGGACGGTTTCGGCTTCGGCTTAATTGAATGGTCGTATGTGTTTCCAGTAAGATAAAGCGCCCACGCGAAATCGCGCGGGCGCTTGCTTTTTGTGTCTTGTATCAGTAGTATCACAGCAAAAACGAGTTCAGCTTTTTGCGCGGTGTCGGGTTTTTACTGTCCATGTTGCGCGACCACGTTTTGACCGTCTGAGCCTCTAAAAACTGCACTAGCGGGGTCAAGTCCTCCTGCTCGTCATAGGCTTGCAGCGCGTCATAATAGGCGCGGCGATCCTCCTCATAGACGATGGTGGGCGGATAGTCGTTGATCATCAGCCAGTAGTTCAGCAGCGTCCGCCCCACACGCCCGTTCCCGTCCGCAAAGGGATGGATATTCTCAAACCGAGCGTGGAGGTACGCCCCTGCCTTCAGTGGCGCTTTCGCTCCGATGGCGTTGACTTCTTCAATCAACTCCGCGAGGTCGTTCTCTACCTCATCGGGTGGCGAACCGACCTCGTTTTTGCCGGTCACATAGTCGTGCTTCTTGAATTCGCCGGGACGCTCACCGTTCACGATGTAGCGGCGCTCATCGTAAGTGCCCTCCGTCAATGCACGGTGGACGGCGCAAATCAACTCAATGGACAGAGGCTCTTTTGCAACGATCTTCTCCTGCAAAAAGTTGTAGCACACCTTTTGATTCTGCTGCTCAAACAGGGTGCGGGTGCTGCCAGTGTAGCCCACGACCTTGCCGTTTTCAAAAATTTCGCGGGTATCGTGGTAGTTGATCTCGGCATTCTCGATCTTGCCGGAGTTGTAGGCAAACAGAATGCGGAAATTATCCAGTCGCAGAGCAAGGTCATCCACGGTGTGGACGTTCCAGTCCTGCCACATTTTCACAACAGCGTCATATCGGCTCATGATGCACCTCCGGCACAGGAATAAATCGAGTATATCATACTTTTTGCCCAAGCGGGAGAAAATTTACAGCTTTTTTGTGCGGACATACACCTCTACAAGCAAATCCGTCCACTGACCGCGGCGTAGAAAGGTGTTGTCCCGGCTGCGAAACGCCTGCGCCGTCTCGAACGGGATATAGAAGGTAAACGCCCGCGTGTAGTAGCGATCTCTGACCTCCTGTGCATTCTTGGCGGCATCGGCGTAGGTCACAATAGCCGTGGTGGTTGCCGGTGAACTGCCGCGCACGGGAAACAGAACCGGCTCCGCCACGGGTGCATCTCCGGTCACGTTGACCAGCCACTCAAAACAGTGGTCGCTGCGCACAAGCACCTTATCCACGAACCAGCGCACGGTCTGCGCGTCCAGCTTGCTCCCGGACAAGTCCACCATGCTTTTCATTCTCGCAAGTGCTTCGCTCAGCTCGTCTCTGCTCGTACTTCCGGCAATGGGAGAGGTGCATTGAGAAAGCAGCTCCCTCTTTTCCGCAAGCTCCCCACAGAGCGCGGCGTACTTGCTCTCATAGTGTGCCTGATCTATTTTTTCATCAGTATAAAGGTCAATCAGGCGGTCGATCTTTTTCTCCAGCTTTTCTATGTCCGTCTGATACCTCTCGGCATCGCTTTTGGTGCTGACCGCAATTCTCTCATCCTGCGGCGTCATCTTGTCAAAGGTGTCCAGCACCGCGTCAAAATGCTCACTCCAGAGGCCGTTAAACACCTTCAGTCCCATCAGCTCCAGCTGCCACGCCGGGATACTCCGCATATCGCAGCCGTTTTCCGGCGGAAGTTTGTTGTTTTTCCGAAACGCCGCTGTCCCGTTGACCGCCCTGTTGCTGCAAGCATAGCCATATGCGTCTGCTGCGCGCTTTTGATTTGTCCGCCACTTATACCTGCGGAAACGGCTGCCGCAGCTGCACAGGAGCTTCTGTGTCCACTTTTCCGCCGCAGTGCGGCCTGCACCGCTGGCGGTATTCCTTTTGGGGACAAGCGCTGCCTTGGCGTTTTTGATAGCCTGTACCTCGCGGAAGACCTCCTCGTCAATGATCGGCTCAAAGTCGCCGTCAACGAGTACCCGCTCCTCCTTCGGCAGCTGTTTGGCCTTGCCGGTAAGGTAGTCAACGATCTCTGTTTTGCACTGCTCCTGCTTGCCGATGTACATCGGATTGGACAGCACGCGGGAGATGGTGGATTCAAACCAGCTGACCTCGCCGGAGGAATTTTTGCGTCCCTCTTTCGATAGCGTGATCTTGATCTCTTTCAGGCCGCAGCCCTCCCGGTAGAGCTGGAAGATCCGCCGCACGGTGTCAGCCTCATCCTCATCAATGACAAAGGTAGGAACGGACTTGTCGCCTATCCTGCCCGCCTTGTCCTTGTCGTGTACGCTGCGTACCCTTGTGTAGCCCAGTATTCGGCTCGTTCCGTAAAGTACACCGTTTTTGCGGGAGATATACTGCCCCGCCTTGGCACGTTCGCTGATCTTGCGGCTCTCCTCCTGCGCTAAACTCGCCATCAGCGTAAGCCGCAGCTCACCGTCATTGTCGCGGATGGAATGAATGTTGTCATTGACAAAATAAACCTCAACGCCTTTTTCCTTGAGTTCACGCACATAGTTGAGGGTTTCCACTGTATTTCTCGCAAAGCGGCTAACTTCTCTGGTCACGATCATGTCGATCTTGCCGGTCATTGCATCCTCTATCAGCCTGAGAAAGTTCGGGCGCTTTTTGGCCTGCGTACCCGTAATACCACGATCCAGATAAGAGGTCACTGAGCCGATGATCTCCCAGTTCGGATTCCGTTCCGCCAGCTCCTCATACCACTGTATCTGATTTTTCAGCGCGGACACCTGCATCTCGTGTTCCGTGGAGACGCGCCCATAAAAGGCCACGCGGAGCTTTGTGTCATTTGTCACCTCGCGCCAGTCCGGCATCGCACTCACGCCCCTTTCTGTTTTGGATTGTACAGAGATTTTTCAGCAAACGCAAGCCCTTCTCCTTTATTCTCCACCTGAAAATCCCGTTGTGCTTTCAAAGGCTCGGTTCAGAGCCTCCACGCCTGCCAAATTCTTTTGGAGCTGCGGAAGAAAAGCCGTGTCCATCCGATAATCAGTATACAGAGCGTGGAAGTACATTGCCTGCAAGGCCTCGATGGCTCGTTCCTCCACAGGCTCGGTCCGTTCAATAGCCTTTCTGATAAAATCAGAGCAGGTCATCGCCAGCTTATTCCACGCCAAATGTTCCTTTTCACGCGGTCTGATATGAAACATAGAGAGCCATTCCTCCAGAGAATAGGTCGCACTTTTGAGCGCGGGGTCATTCAGAATCCGCTGTGCCTCGCCAGCAGGAACATGTGACAGTGCCTCACCGTTTGTATGTCCAACATCCCCGGGGCAATAGTTTGGCTGTGTGAAATAAGAGTAGTGCTGATCCTTGTCAATGACCATTCTGCCCAGCGGATAGATGGCGCAGACCGCCGGTTTCTCAGACTGCACTGTACACTTCCCCTTGCGGAGTAAACTACAACTGCCGTCCAGCCTCTCCCGTAGGTAGAGCAGCGGCAATTTTGAGTCCTTCCCAATACCGAATGTCGTGTATTTATCTATCGTCGCAGGCACACTCATTTCAAGTTGTTTCGCTATGCGAAAAGTGTCTGCACCACTCAATAAAATGCTTTCTGACCGGTTCCGGCAGCAGTTTCCGCACATCTGGCACTGAAACACGAACTTGTCCTCGGGCTTCAGAATGTGATCAAGGTAGAGCAGGCTCTTGACTGAAACCTGTCAGGAATGGCTATCACACCAGTCGGTTTTGTGTCCATATTTTTATCCTCTTTTCATTATTATCCGCCCAATTTCTGCCTTTGGGCAACATAATTATAACGCGAAAAATCTTAACTTGTCAAACTTTTACACAAAAAATATTATCTATTTTTGCTAAAATAAGATATTTTTATAACTTTTCAAGCAAGTATCTTACATATCAAGAGGAGCATACGGAGCGTTCATAATGTCCATGCCCTCCAGTTCCTCAAGCTCTCCAACTATAAAGGAGAGTACATCTTGGGAGTTGTGGTCTTCCAGTATCAGCTTGTCCAATAAACTCTGAGAGCTTACCTCAAATGCTGTCAACAGGTTCACCGTTGCCACCATCAGGTCGAACAGTTCAGGTGTCAGGCCAGATATTCGCTCAACTTGACCATTATACTGCTCCGATTGCAGCGCTGTCATGCTATGCACTCCTCCCCTCCGCGGCCTGCGGCAATTCTGTCCGCCGCGCTTTTTGGCCCTGATCACAGGTCTTCTCGTACTTTTCTATTGCACGATAAAAGGTGTTGGGTTTCAGCCCCAATAGCTTCCTAAGAGGGCTTCTCACCTATAGTGTCGTTCCATACCTTCCCAATTTGCCGAATCACTATCTCCTGTTGACTGCAAAACCACATCATTCTGAATTTGGAACATTTGGAACGCCGTGTTCTTTTTTATACTGATCCCTCATTCTGTAATACGTTCCCGCACCGATATTCATCTGTCTGCAAGCCGCGGAAATACTCAGCTCATTTGCTTCTATCTTTGCCTGCAATTCTTCAAAAAGCTCTGTGTGACGCTCCCTGTGCGGGGCACTCTTGACCTTACGCCAATAACGGTAGTAGGTTGTCTTCCCAATGCTCATTTTCCGGCAGACCTCCGCTACGGTCATCTGCCGCCTCTCCACAAGGTCAAAGCACCGGTGCAGTTCCTCCATAAACCGCGACAGCCGCGCCGCATCATCGGTGTTCCGGCCTGTCAACGTCGCAAGGTCTGAAAGCACAGCCTGCCAGTGACCTGCCGCTGTGTCAATCTTCGGAGACTTGCAGAGCAATGTCGCCTGCCGTTGATAGAGGGCAAGTGCCATCTCCGTGAACGCTCCGGCAGTGCCGCCCAACTCACCGACCATCTCCACGGTTACACTGTCGCCCGCTCTCACATACGCAAGCAGCTCCCGCAGGATACTGCCGCTCCCATCGACCTCCGTGTAAACCCTGTCAAAGCCCTCCGGCGCTGCGCCCTTTCCTCCGCGCCTGTAATAAATCCTCATGCTGCATCACCTCTGCACGGACTGTACCGCGAGGACACGCAAAAGGCAATGCATCACTTTCGTTGATAGCGCCAACCCTTCCGAGTGCCGCTTCCGCGTGCCATTCAGAGTGCCATTCCGAGTACCGGCGGCACACGGAATCTCTCCATGGCGCAGTTTTTCTCAACCTGCCCCGCAGAAGATGCAAAAAATCCGGTATCGCTCCAAACGGAACAATACCGGATTTTTGCCTGTTTTCAGCTAATGATGTCTGCAAACGCAGTTACATCAAAGGTTTGCAAGTTTCGAGCCGCTTTGTGAACGCTCAAAAGATCGCTCACATTTCCTTGATCGCAGCCTGAGCGGCGGCCAGACGGGCGATGGGCACACGGAAGGGAGAGCAGGACACATAGTCCAGACCGGTGCGGTGGCAGAACTCCACGGAGGAGGGATCGCCGCCGTGCTCGCCGCAGATACCCAGATGCAGGTCGGGGTTCACGCTGCGGCCCAGCTTGCAGGCCATATTCACCAGCTTGCCGACGCCCTTCTGATCCAGCTTGGCGAAGGGATCGTTCTCGTAGATCTTCTTATCATAGTAAGCGCCCAGGAACTTGCCGGCGTCGTCACGGCTGAAGCCGAAGGTCATCTGAGTCAGGTCGTTGGTTCCGAAGGAGAAGAAGGCAGCTTCCTTGGCGATCTCATCGGCGGTCAGAGCGGCGCGGGGGATCTCGATCATGGTACCAACCAGGTACTTCATGTCGGAACCGGCAGCCTTGATCAGCTCGTCAGCAGTCTTGACAACAATGTCCTTGACATACTTCAGCTCCTTGGCCTCGCCCACCAGGGGGATCATGATCTCGGGAACCATGGTCCACTCGGGATGATGGGCCTGAACAGCCAGAGCAGCCTTGATGACGGCGCGGGTCTGCATGGCGGCGATCTCCGGATAGGTGACAGCCAGACGGCAGCCGCGGTGACCCATCATGGGGTTGAACTCGTGGAGGCCGGCGATGATGTTCTTGATCTCGGCAACGGTCTTACCCATGTCGCTGGCCAGCTTCTCAATGTCGGCCTCCTCGGTGGGAACAAACTCGTGCAGAGGGGGATCCAGGAAACGGATGGTGACGGGGCAGCCCTCCATGGCCTCATAGATGCCCTCAAAGTCGCTCTGCTGCATGGGCTCCAGAACGGCCAGAGCGGCTTCGCGCTCTTCCACAGTGTCGGAGCAGATCATGCGGCGGATAGCGGGGATACGGTCCTCGTTGAAGAACATGTGCTCGGTACGGCACAGGCCGATGCCCTGTGCGCCGAACTTACGGGCCTGAGCAGCATCGTGGGGAGTGTCGGCGTTGGTGCGGACCTTCAGGCGGCGGAACTGGTCAGCCCAGCCCATGACACGGCCGAACTCGCCGCCGATGACAGCATCGGTGGTGGGCACAGCGCCGTCATAGATGTTGCCGGTGGAGCCGTTCAGGGAGATCCAGTCACCCTCGCGGTAAGTCTTGCCGGACAGCTCGAACTTCTTGTTCTCCTCGTCCATCTTGATGTCGCCGCAGCCGGAGACGCAGCACTTGCCCATGCCGCGGGCCACAACGGCAGCGTG
>OLFU01002478.1_pt1 | contig 14478 bp, 9 predicted proteins | sample 1605161 | NCBI WGS metagenome assembly OLFU01 (sample SAMEA3888914, study PRJEB22519) | human gut metagenome | biome: human gut; feature: human-associated habitat; material: faeces | place: Denmark | collected 2011
GCGATTTCAAGCCGGAGAGCAATGAAAAGCTCTCGGAGAACGGCGTCATGGCAGAGAAGACCATGAATACGCTGCTGCATGTTTTCGAAGCATATACCGAGCTGTACCGCGTGACAAAGGATCCGTTTACCGGTGACCGTCTCCGCTTTATGATGGATCTCTTCGCGGATAAAGTATATAACAAAGAAAAAGGCCGTCAGGAAGTATTCTTCGACCGGACATGGAATACGCTGATTGATCTGTATTCTTATGGCCATGATATCGAGACTTCCTGGCTGATCGACCGGGGTACAGAAGTGCTCGGCGATCCGGCTTACCGGGAAAAACTGCTGCCGATCACCGGAGAGATTGCGGAAAATATCTACAACACGGCATACAAAAATCATTCGCTGATGAATGAGTGCGAGCGCGGTGTGGATGATACCACAAGAGTCTGGTGGGTACAGGCAGAAGCAGTCGTTGGATTTTTAAATGCATGGCAGAAAAAACCGGAGGAAACAAAGTATCTCGATGCGGCAAAAGACATCTGGGGCTACATCAAGGAATATGTGATCGACAAACGAGAGGGGTCTGAGTGGTTCTGGTGCGTGAATGCAGACGGAAGCCCGATTCATGAGCCGATTGTAGAACCGTGGAAATGCCCGTATCACAATGGACGTATGTGTATGGAAGTAATTGGGAGGTTAAAAGATGCTGAATAAACAGTATTATGTGGAAAAAGCCAAGGTAGACCGCCTTGTGGCAAGAAAGAACACAAAAGCAGATTTTTACAACGGTATTTATGACCGCTATGAGTATCCGGTGCTGACAAGAGAGTTCGCTCCTGTTCACTGGAGATATGATCTGGATGAGGAGACGAATCCGTACTTTATGGAGCGTCTCGGCATCAACGCCGTGATGAACTCCGGAGCGATCGAGCTGAACGGGAAATATTATCTGGTGGCGCGCATCGAGGGGAATGACAGAAAGTCTTTCTTCGGCGTGGCGGAGAGCGACAACGGAATCGACGGTTTCCGTTTCTGGGATTACCCGATTCTTCTGCCGGATACCTGCCCTGAGGAGACGAATGTCTACGATATGCGCTTAACGAAGCATGAGGACGGTTACATCTATGGCGTGTTCTGCTCCGAGTCAAAGGATACGAGTGTGAGCGATCTCTCGGCGGCAGTGGCGGCAGCCGGAATCGTCCGCACGAAGGATTTAAAGACCTGGGAGCGCCTGCCGAACCTCATCACGCTGCGTTCCCCGCAGCAGAGAAACGTGGTGCTGCATCCGGAATTCGTCGACGGCAAATATGCGTTTTACACGAGACCGATGGATGATTTTATCGAGACGGGAAGCGGCGGAGGCATCGGATTCGGTCTCTGCGAGGACATCACACACGCTGTGATCGATGAGGAAAAAATGACGAGTCTGCGCAAGTATCATACGATCACGGAGGCGAAGAACGGAGCCGGTGCGACGCCGATCAAGACGGAAAAGGGATGGATTCATATCGCTCACGGTGTGCGCAACACGGCAGCGGGACTGCGTTATGTCATCTATGCGTTTGCAACGGACTTAAAAGATCCGTCGAAGGTGATTGCCGAGCCGTCCGGGCTTCTGATCGGACCGAGAGGTGAGGAGCGCGTCGGGGATGTCAGCAATGTGGTATTCACCAACGGAGCGGTCGTCAATGAGAAAAACGAGGTGTTTATTTACTACGCATCCTCGGATACACGGATGCATGTGGCGACCACGACGGTGGAGAAGCTGGTGGACTACGTATTCCATACGCCGTCCGATCCGGGAAGATCGGTGGAGTGTGTGGCACAGCGGTGCGGTCTCATCGAGAAGAATCTTGCATTTTTAAAAGCGAATGAATAAATACGGTCATCATAGAAAAATGAGCCGCGGCGGCGGCAGAAAGAGGTAGAAGTTATGAGCAAATATAAAATGATCAGCCCCAAAGTACCGAATGTGCCATGGCAGGAGCGCCCGGCGGAGTTAAACGGAGCACCAGTATGGAGATACAAGGAGAACCCGATCATCGGCAGAAATCCAGTGAAGGGCGTGGCGAGAATCTTCAACAGTGCGGTAATGCCGTACGGGGATGAGTTCATCGGCGTCTTCCGCGGAGAACAGACGAACGGAATTCCGTATATCTATCTGGGAAGAAGCAAGGATGCCATCCACTGGAATTTTGAGGAAAACAAGATTAACTTTGTGGACGAGAACGGTGAGTCCTTCATGCCGGTCTACGCTTATGATCCGAGACTTGTGAAGGTGGAGGATACCTACTATATTATCTGGTGTCAGGATTTCTACGGCGCAGCGATCGGTATGGCGAAGACAACGGATTTTAAGACATTTACCAGAATCGAGAATCCGTTCCTGCCGTTTAACCGGAATGCGGTGCTGTTCCCGCGCAAGATCGGCGGCAATTTCATGCTGCTCTCGAGACCGTCCGACAGCGGCCACACACCGTTCGGCGATATTTTTATCAGTGAGAGTTCGGATCTCACCTACTGGGGAAAACACCGTCATGTGATGGGCAAGGGTTCCGAGTGGTGGGAGTCCTTAAAGATCGGCGGCGGTGCAGCTCCGATCGAGACATCCGAGGGATGGCTTCTGTTCTACCACGGTGTGAGCGGCACCTGCAACGGATATGTGTACTCGATCGGCGGTGCGATCTTAGACATCGACAATCCTTCCATCGTGAAGTACCGCTGTGAGACGTTTCTTCTGACTCCGGAAGAGTGGTATGAGGAGCGCGGATTCGTGCCGAACGTATGCTTCCCGTGTGCAACAATCCACGATTCGGAGAGCGGAAAGATTGCAATCTATTACGGAGCGGCAGACAGCTATGTGGGACTGGCGTTCACGGAACTGGATGACATCATCGATTACATCAAGGAACACAGTGTGGTGACGACAACCGATACCGAGATCGGAAAAAGATAACAGAGAACTGGAATGATGGGGCTGCGGCAGCCGGAAAGAGAAGGACGCATTGTGTGCGTAACACCTCGGGGCTTTCGCAGCCCTGCTGCGTATCCGGCGGGGAGCCGGAAGGCAGAGGGGGAAAAGAAATGACAGCAAAAAAAATGGTCAGGAATATCGAGCCGGACGATCCGATGTTACAGTACAGCGGAAGAATCGATGACGACGATCCGAAGGCGCCGGTGCTTATCTATGCGGCAAGCTGGGTGAAAATGATTTTTACCGGAACATCGGTGGCAGTCACGCTTGCCAACCATCATGCGTACTGGACAAATGAGATGGGCTATCTCTTAGACGGGGTGCAGGGGCGCATCCGCCTTTTGAATGACGGAAAAAAGAAAACCTATGAGATTGCGGAGCAGTTGCCGGATGCGCGGCATGAACTGATGCTGTTCAAGCGCATGGATGCCTGCCATACGGTGACGTTCTACGGATTTACCGTGGATGACGGCGCAGATCTCCTGCCGCCGGAGCCAAAGCCCGCCCGCCGGATGGAAGTGTTTGGTGACAGTGTCTCGTGCGGCGAGGTGTCGGAGGCGGTCGACTATGTCGGAAAAGAGGATCCGGTGCACGACGGACAGTATTCCAACAGCTGGTATTCCTATGCCTGGATGACAGCGCGAAAGCTTGGGGCAGAACTTCACGATACCTCACAGGGCGGCATTGCGCTGCTTGACGGGACGGGATGGTTCGGTGCGCCGGCATACTACGGTGTGGAGTCCTGTTACGACAAGCTAGAGTATAATCCGGATCTTGGAGAGGTAAAGAAATGGGATTTTTCACGCTATACGCCGCAGGTGGTTGTGGTTGCCATCGGGCAGAATGACAATCATCCGGTGGACTATATGGCAGCGGATCCAGAGGGCAGTGCGGCAGAGCACTGGCGGAAGCGCTACCGGGAATTCATTGAGATACTGATGAAGCACTATCCAAAGGCGCAGATCATTCTTGCGACAACCATCTTAAAACATCACCCGAACTGGGATGCGGCGATTGAGACGGTGTGTGGGCAGATTGCAAGTGAGCGCGTGCACCACTTTTTGTACCGGAGAAACGGCTCCGGAACGCCCGGACACATCCGGATTCCGGAGGCGGAGGAGATGTCGGAGGAGCTGGCTTTCTATATCCGTTCGCTCGGAGATGAAATCTGGGATGTTTGAGAGACAATAAAGGGAAAAGAAAGAGAGAAGGAGCAGAAATATGAATATGCAGATTGATCTGGAAAAGGGAATTGCAAATGTGGGAGATGTGAGCAGGATCAGGGAGGTCATGGCGCGCGCAAAACGCGGGGGGCGTCTGGTAATCGGTTTTATCGGCGGTTCGATCACGCAGGGAAGCCTTTCCTCGACACCGCAGACGTGCTACGCCTATCGTGTGTATACATGGTGGAAAGAGACCTTTCCGCAGGCGGAGTTTGTCTACTGCAATGCTGGAATCGGCGGCACGACATCGGAGTTCGGCGCGGCGCGTGTGGGGACGGATCTTCTGGCGGAGAGACCGGACTTTGTGATTGTGGAATTTTCCGTCAATGATGAGAGCACGGAGCATTTTAAGGAGACCTATGAAGGACTGGTGCGGAAAATCCTTGGTGCCGCGTGGAATCCGGCGGTTCTTCTGGTACACAACGTGTTTTACCACAATGGAGCCAACGCGCAGATGATGCACGCGGCAATCGGCAGACATTATGATCTGCCGTCGGTCAGCATGCAGAGCTCTATTTACCCGGAGGTGGTGGCAGGACGGATTGAAAACCGCGCGATCACGCCGGATGATCTGCACCCGAACGATGAGGGGCATGCGCTGGTGGCGTCGGTGATTACTTATTTTCTGGAGCAGGTACGAAGCGGAAAACTGACCGGCAGCAATACCAGTTTTGCACCGGGGGCAAAGCTTCCGGCTCCGCTTACAAAAAATGCCTACGAGGATTCCGTCCGCATTCGCAATGCCGCGGCACCGGATATGGCAGGATTGCAGCAGCCCACGCTGGATGGATTTACGCCCGATGAGACCGCGCAGAATGAAATCACGGACTGCTTCCGCTATGGCTGGACGGCGAAAAAGACGGGGGATGCCATCACCTTTTTGGCGGAGGGCAGCTGCATTGCCGTGCAGTACCGGAAGTCGGTAAAGCTTCCTGCGCCGGCTGCACTGGCGGTCGTGGATGACGATACGGAGCATGCGGTGCGTCTGGATGCAAATTTTGATGAGACCTGGGGAGACAAACTGGAACTTGCGACGCTTTTAGAGCACGGAAAAGAGGGGCGGCATACCGTCACGATCCGACTCGCAGAGACGCATGAGGACGATGCGGTTCCGTTTTATCTGGTGTCCGTGATTGCGGCGGGGAGAAGAGGAAGAGACTGACGGCAAGAGACAGCCTATTTTGCAGAATGTGCGTGTAAAAGGATTGCAAAATCAGAAAAAATGTTGGAAGATAGAGAGAGACACTGCGATTGCAGGAGCAGGAGGTTATAAGAATGTTTCGAGAGGATTTTGTGTGGGGTGTTGCGAGCAGCGCCTATCAGGTAGAGGGAACGGACGCGGCGGACGGCAGAGGCGCGTGCGTCTGGGATATGTTTGCGGCGGACGGCAGGGTGTTTGAACATCAGAATGCAGACACAAGCTGCGATCATATGCATCATTATAAAGAAGATATTGCGCTGATGAAGCATCTGGGGATCCGGGCGTACCGTTTTTCACTGAACTGGGCGCGGATTCTGCCGGAGGGAACCGGGCGCGTGAATGAGAAAGCGATCGCCATGTACCGTGATATGATTCTCACGATGAAGGAGAACGGCATCACACCGTATCTGACACTGTTTCACTGGGAATTCCCGCAGGCGCTTTATGAGCGGGGCGGCTGGCAGAATCCGGACGTAGTACAGTGGTTCGGAGAATATGCGAAGGTGGTTGCCGAGAATTTCAGTGATATCTGCGAATATTTTATTACGATCAACGAGCCGCAGTGCGTGGTCGGCCTCGGACATCTGAGCGGTGTCCATGCTCCGGGCGTGAAACTTCCCGTGGCGCAGACGTTTCTGGTGGCGCATCATCTTCTGATGGCGCACGGGCAGGCGGTCATCAACCTGCGCAGATATGCGGTCCGACCGGTCAAGATCGGTTTCGCTCCGACCGGCGGCGTGGCATATCCGTACACCGACCGGCCGGAGGACATTGAGGCGGCGAAAAAGGTGTATTTCGGATTTTACAATCCGATCGATAACTGGACCTGGAATGTATCGTGGTTTTCCGATCCGGTATTCCTTGGACATTACCCCGAGGAGGGGCTGAAAAAATTTGCGCCGTATCTTCCGGAGATCACACAGGAGGATATGGAGCTGATCTATCAGCCGCTTGATTTTATGGGACAGAATATATATAATGGGTACTACGTCCGCGCCGGCGCAGACGGCGAGCCGGAATTTGTAGACCGTGCGCCGGGGTTCCCGAAGACGGGATCGGACTGGCCGGTGACGCCGGAGGCGTTTTACTACGGCATTAAGTTTTTGACGGAGCGCTATCCGCTGCCGCTCTACATTACGGAGAACGGTATGTCCTGCCATGATATGGTGAGCAGTGACGGCAGGGTACATGACCCGAACCGCATTACCTTCCTGGATTCCTATATCGGGGCGATGCAGAAGGCATATGATGAGGGCGCCAATGTAGCTGGCTATTTCCTCTGGACCTTCCTGGATAATTTCGAGTGGGCGGACGGATACAAGCAGCGGTTTGGCATTGTTTATGTGGATTTTGCAAGCCAGAGGCGGATTGTGAAGGATTCCGCTTTCTGGTATCAGAAAATAATCGAGACGAATGGAAGGATGTTGACAATGAATCAGACAACAAAAGAAATCTTATTTTTAGATCCGGTGTGCACGCACAATATCTGGGGCGGTACCCGGCTTAGAACGGAGTTCGGCTATCCGGTGGAGGGTGACGACATCGGCGAGTGCTGGGGCATCTCCGCACATCCGAACGGCGACGGCAGCATCAGGAACGGTGTGTACGCCGGCATGAAGCTGTCAAAAGTGTGGGAGGAGCACCCGGAGGTATTTGGGAACCTCGCCTACGACCGCTTCCCGCTTCTGACAAAGATCATCGATGCGAAGGCGGATCTGAGTATTCAGGTACACCCGGATGACGCCTATGCAAAGGAACATGAAAACGGTTCTTTCGGCAAGACGGAGTGCTGGTACATTATGGATGCGCCCGAGAACGCCACGCTCGTGATCGGTCACAATGCGAAGACGAAAGAGGAGCTTGCCTCCATGATCCACGAGGGACGCTGGAGCGAATTTATCCGCGAGATTCCGGTGAAAAAGGGAGATTTTATCCAGATTGATCCGGGAACCGTCCACGCCATCAAGGGCGGGCTTCTGATCCTGGAGACACAGCAGAACAGCGATATTACCTACCGTGTGTACGATTATGACAGACTGCAGAACGGCAGGCCGAGAGAGCTTCACATTGAGAAGAGCATCGACGTGATCACCGTTCCGGCGAAATCCGTCGAGGACAGTGTAACGTCTGCACTCGGACTGCCGGAGAACCGGCTGAACGAGCTGTACGCCTGCGGATACTATCAGATTTACAAGCTGGATGTCAACGGAACATGCAGTTTTGCACAGAATCATCCGTTCCTGCTGATGTCTGTGCTGGAAGGTAGCGGTATCGTCAACGGCCAGCCGGTGAAAAAGGGAGATCACTTTATTTTACCGTGCGGATTCGGCGAGGTGGAGATGCAGGGAGAGATGAGTCTGGTGGTATCCACGGTGCCGGCGTAGGCTTAAGGGAAAAATAGCTCTTTCGGTTCCGGAAAAGATTTGCTATAATCAGACCATAGAAAAAGAGAACACCTGGAAAGAGGAAGCATATGAATCAGGAAGAGAGACGTCAGAGAAGACAGAAAGATACGAAAAGTGCGGTCATTGTGTGTGTGATAGTCGTGCTGATCCTGCTCGTGTTGGTCGCGGGAGGAGTATTTCTTGTGGGACGCCTGCTGCCAAAGGGAGGCGGACAGAATGAAGGTACCGACGGAACCGAGCTGCCGGGAGAGAATGTCGCGGCGACGGAGGAAGTAACGGAGCAGCCGCAGACGGAAGTACAGACCGATCCGGTGGAGGAGCAGGCGGCGCAGCTTGTGTCCCAGATGACGCTTGAGGATAAGATCGCGCAGATGTTTGTGATTACGCCGAATGCGCTGACCGGATATGCAAGCGGTGTGACGGCTGCGGGGGACACCACAAAGGAAGCTTACCAGAGCCGTCCGGTGGGGGGAATTGTGTATATGGCAGACAACCTCACCGACCCGGAGCAGACGACCACCATGCTCTCCAATATGCAGGAGATTGCAAGGGAGCGCACCGGACTTCCGGTATTTTTATGTGTGGACGAAGAGGGCGGCAGTGTCGCGCGCATCGCCGGCAATGATGCCTTCGGGGTGACGGACGTCGGCAATATGAGCGATATAGGAGCGAGCGGGGATGTGCAGAATGCATACAATGCGGGAAGCACGATCGGCAGCTATCTTGCGGCACTCGGATTCAATGTGGATTTCGCGCCGGTGGCGGATGTCCTTACCAACCCGGACAATCAGGTGCTCGGACAGCGCTCGTTCGGGTCGGACGCGCAGACGGTCGCGGGAATGGTGACGTCTGAACTGCAGGGACTTTCCGCGGCGGGAGTGTACGGTACGGTCAAGCATTTCCCGGGACACGGCGGCACTTCCGGAGATTCTCATGACGGGGCGGTGTCCACGGACAAGACCCTGGAGGAACTGATGGCGGAAGAACTCGTCCCGTTCCAGAGTGCGATTGACGGCGGCGTGAATTTTGTGATGGTCGGACATATCTCGGCTCCGAATGTGACTGGAGACAATGCGCCGGCTACGCTGTCGAAGGTGCTGATTACCGATGTGCTTCGCGGACAGATGGGATATAACGGAATTGTCATTACGGACGCCATGAATATGGAAGCGATCACCGGATTCTACAATTCGGACAAGGCGGCGGTTCTGGCAGTTACAGCCGGGGCAGACATGATTTTGATGCCGGCGGACTACAATACCGCCTATACAGGAATTCTGAATGCGGTGAATGACGGAACGATCACCGAGGAGCGGATCAATGAATCCGTGACGCGTATCGTGAAGGCAAAGCTTGCCATGGGGCAGCCGTAAAAGCTGTTTGTATTTTGCGGTAATTATGGTACAATGAAGGCAAGTGTTATACATTACCATACGAAAGCGGAGGGATTTGCGTGGAAGATACGAAGAAAAATGAGATGTGGGGGAAAGTGATGGCACCGCTTGCCGGCTTTCTTGCCATTGTGCTGGTGGCGTTTCTGATCATTTTAAAATTATTGGAAAGCGGAGTGATCGGAACAGTCATGGCGATGATTCTGATCTGCGTGATCGTGGCTGCCGTGTTCGGCGGAATCTTCATGGTGATCAAGTCGATTCTGGATCAGATCCGATCCGTGATTAACGGAAAGGTATCGGAGAATACAAAAGTTGCGGAAAAGGCGAAAAAGCTGGCAGACCGTGAAGACGGCATCGGGGAGATGGTGCGTTCCATCGAGACGTCCGTTTCATCGATTGAGCTGGTGCTTGGAGGAATCCGCAAGGCTGTGGATGAGCTCGAAGGGGTATCCGGTGATTTCCAGCAGATTTTCTCGGAAATGTCGGAGTCGATGGATCAGACGGCAGATGCTGTCGATACGATCACCGGCAATACGGTGTCCCAGGCGTCTGAGACGGCGGATATGAAGGAAAAGGTGGACGCGATCAGCGTGTCGATCGATCATATTTCTTCCAATATTGAGGATCTGACGAAGAGTGCGCAGGCCATGCGTGAATATAACCGTTCGGCGGAGCAGATTATGCAGGAGCTGATTGCCATCAGTGAGGAGAGCGGCGTTGCGATCGAGAATGTCAGAAAGCAGACAGATCTGACGAATCAGTCCGCGCAGCAGATCCGGACGGCGACTGAGATCATTGCGGGAATTTCAAGCCAGACCAACCTTCTGGCACTCAATGCGAGCATCGAGGCTGCCAGAGCAGGGGAGCACGGCAAGGGATTCGCTGTGGTCGCGGAGGAGATCCGGACACTGGCGGATCAGTCCAGAGAGTCCACAGAGCAGATTAACCATGTCGTGAATGTCCTGCTGGATAATTCAAGCAACAGCGTTCAGATTACCGAGCAGGTATCGGAGGCATTTTCCAGACAGAATGAGAAGATTCATGACACGGAGGAGATCTTCAAATCATTGAACCGAGAAATCGAACAGGTCGGAGATGCTATCGGCGGAATCGGCACGGAGGTCGGCGATCTTGAGAATCACAAGAGCGTCATTGAGAACGGGGTCACTTCCCTTACGGCTTCGGCAGATGAGAATGCGAAGAGCGCAGAGGTCACCACAGATAATATGGGACGTCTCCGCGGCGTGGTGAAGGAGTGCGATGGCGTAAAAGCGCACATCGTCAGCGTATCGGACGAGCTGATTGGATACATCCGTAAGTTTTCGGACGGTTCGATTCTCGACAAGTTCGGTGCGGGTAAAAACAGATAAACATTTAGCAGGAACACAGGAAGTATTGTTACAGAGAGCCGTATTGCGGCTCTCTGTAAGTGGTTATAGGGGAGAAGGTACAGATGAATCATACAACGGACTGGGGCAGAAGATGGCGCAACACCGGCTATATTACATTCTTTTTGAGCGGTATCTGCGCAATATCGAGCGGGATTATTGTAAGTATTCTGCAGGGAAAATATGAATTTGACTATGGCATGACGGGTACGATGCTCGGACTGATGAGCATTGGAAATATGGCGGCGTCCTTTGCGGCGGGTATTCTGCCGCAGAAAATCGGAGTGAAGAATACAGTACTTCTTCTCTGCAGCGGTTATTTCCTGGGGTACTTTCTGATGGCGGTGACCGGAATGCCGGGCGTGTTGATGGCGGCATTTCTGTTGGTCGGATTTGCAAAGGGAGGAGCACTCAATAATTGCACGATCCTTGTAAAAGACAACAGCGCCGACCGTACCCGCAGCATGAACATACTACATGCCTGCTATGCGTGTGGTGCGCTGCTGTGTCCGTTTCTTGCGGCGTCGCTTCTTGGAATCAACGACACGCTGCCGATGGTGGGAGTGGCGGTGACGGGGCTGCTTTTGTGGATGATATTTTTGACGGCGGGACTTCCGGGCGCGGTCAAAGAGAAGAACGGCGAACGGGGAAAGATCTCGTTTGCATTTTTGAAGGATCCGAAATTCTGGCTGATTACCGGGCTTTTATTCTGCCAGAATGCGGCGGAGACGAGTGTGACGGGATGGCTTGTGACATACTATAAAGACATGGGAATTCTCTCGGGTTCCTTTGCGGCATACACGGTAACGGTGATGTGGGGGGCGACTCTGATCGCCAGACTTCTGATCGCGTTCGTTTTTCCGGTGCATCATATTTTCCGCACGCTTGTGTGGATGGGCGGCTGCTGCAGCGTGTTGTACTGCGGGCTTGTATACATGCAGCATCCGGCGGGAGCCATCGCCATGCTGTTCGCCTTTGCATTCGCCATGGCAGGGGTCAATCCGATCGCCGTGGCGGGAGCCGGCAGGGAGATGAATGCAACGAGTCTCGGTGTGATGCTGCCGGTGGCAGGGATTGGCGCGATCGTGATGCCGTGGCTGATCGGTGTGATTGCTGATCGTGTGGGGCTTGTGACCGGAATGTTCTGCAATCTGATTCCGTGCGTGGGCATTCTGGTTTTTTCCGTATTGATCCTGAAATATCAGGCAAAGAATTGAACTTGTTTTTCAAAATAAAGGTAGAATGCTAAATATTGTGCCATTTTTGCCAAAAACTATCTAAAGAAAAAAGTGCGGTTCTGTGTTACGATGCAGACAGATCAATGATGACGATATTTTTTATGGAGGGATGCGACACATGAGAGAAGTAATCAATTTTAATACGAAATGGGCATTTACCAAGGAAGCCACAGAAGTGCCGAAGGAGATGCCGGAGAAGTGGTACTGGGTAACACTTCCACATTCCTGGAATGAGATTGACGGACAGGACGGCGGCAACGATTATTACCGCGGAACCTGTTATTATGCAAAACAGTTAAAGAAGAGCGAACTGCCGGAGGCAGACTGCTATTATCTGGAGTTAAGAGGAGCAAACGCTTCCGCAGACGTCTATGTGAACGGCAAGGCAGTGGCACATCACGACGGAGGATATTCCACCTGGCGTGTAGACATCACAAAAGAGCTCACAGAAGAAGAGAACCTGATTGTGATCGCTGTGGAGAATGGCGTAAACGACAGAGTATATCCGCAGAATGCAGATTTCACATTCTACGGCGGACTTTACCGTGACGTCAATATCATTGCGGTAAATAAGTCCCATTTTGATCTGGACTACTACGGCGGACCTGGCATTAAGGTGACACCGGAGATCAAGGGCGCGGATGCCAGCGTGGAGGTAGAGGTATTCCTGACGAATGCAGCTGCAGACCAGAAGCTTGTATATACCGTAAAAGATGCAGAGGGCAAAGAGGTTGCAAAGACAGAGACCGCAGCCGGCGAGACAAAGGCTGTACTTTCCATTCCGGCAGTTCATCTGTGGAACGGAAAGAAAGATCCGTATCTGTACACCGCAGAGGTGGCTCTTGTATCCGGAGAGGAGACCGTTGATGCGGTAAGCACACGTTTCGGATGCCGTACCTTTGAGATTGATCCGGAGAGAGGATTTATCTTAAACGGAGAGGAATATCCGCTGCGCGGTGTATCCCGTCATCAGGACAGATGGGGAATCGGTAATGCGCTGCTTCCGGAGCATCACAGAGAGGATATTGACTTAATCTGCGAGCTCGGTGCTACAACGATCCGCCTGGCTCACTACCAGCACGATCAGTATTTTTACGATCTGTGCGATGAGAGAGGTCTTGTAATCTGGGCTGAGATTCCGTACATTTCCTCTCACATGCCGAACGGACGTGAGAATACCATTTCCCAGATGAAAGAGCTGGTTGTTCAGAATTACAATCACCCGAGTATCGTGGTTTGGGGGCTTTCCAACGAGATCACGATGGCAGGAAGCTCGGATGAGGATCTGCTTGAGAACCACAGAATCTTAAATGACATGGTTCATGAGATGGATCACACGAGACTGACCACGATCGCGGTGGTATCCATGTGTGATATTCACGATCCGTACATCCAGATTCCGGATGTGATCTCTTACAACCATTACTTCGGATGGTACGGCGGAGACGTATCCATGAACGGACCGTGGATGGACAACTTCCACAAAGAGTTCCCGAATATCCCGCTTGGAATGAGCGAGTACGGATGTGAGGCGCTGAACTGGCATACCTCTGATCCGAAGCAGGGCGATTACACCGAGGAGTATCAGGCATACTATCATGAGGAGATGATCAAGCAGCTCTTCACCAGAAAGTATATCTGGGCAACGCATGTATGGAACATGTTCGATTTCGGTGCAGATGCGAGAAACGAGGGCGGTGAGAACGGTCAGAACCACAAGGGACTGGTAACTTTCGACCGCAAGTACAAGAAAGATTCCTTCTATGCATACAAGGCATGGCTGTCTGATGAGCCGTTCGTACATCTGTGCGGAAAACGCTATGTAGACCGCGTGGAAGATACCACGAAGGTAACTGTATACTCCAATCTGCCGGAGGTAGAGCTGTTTGTCAACGGCAAGAGTGCAGGAAAGCTTCAGGCGGAGGATCATTTCTTCCACTTTGAGGTACCGAATGTCGGAGAATCCACACTGGTGGCTGTTGCCGGAGAGTATAAGGATGAGAGCCACATCCGCAAGGTGGATACCTTCAACGAGGAGTACAGCCTGAAAGAGAGCGGCGCAATCCTCAACTGGTTCGACATCACAGAGCCGGAAGGATATTATTCACTGAATGACAGACTTTCTGATATCATGAAGTCCGAAGAGGGAAAAGCACTCTTCATGGGACTGATGTCAAAAGTTGCAGCGGGAATGAGTCAGGGGAATGAAAAAAATGACGGAAATCCTGCAGCAGGAGCAATGGCGAACCCGAAGATGCTGGAAATGCTGGGTGGATTTACGGTCATCCGTATGATCAACCTGATGGGTGCGGCAGGACCGAAGGTTGAGTGGAAGAAAGAAGATCTTCTCGGACTCAACGCACAGCTCAATAAGATTAAGAGAGTAGACTAAGATAGAAGCTTAAAAGACCGGGGCATGGAATGTGGTGGGCAGAAGTTTTTACAGACAGCCTGTACATGCCTGTCCCGGACTGCCAACCGGCGGCGGGAATCCTTTGAAGCAAAATGGGAGCATTTCTTCTATGCCGCGTTTGGTATCGGATTCCGTGTCTTTCCACGTTTTGACAATCCGCGAAAGATGTCCGACAACCGCAGACAATGGGCGGACTTTTTAGATGTCAACACAATTTTTGATTTTTTTGCATAAGAAATAGGCCTGATTATTCAG
>OLFU01002501.1_pt1 | contig 14364 bp, 10 predicted proteins | sample 1605161 | NCBI WGS metagenome assembly OLFU01 (sample SAMEA3888914, study PRJEB22519) | human gut metagenome | biome: human gut; feature: human-associated habitat; material: faeces | place: Denmark | collected 2011
CCTACCTGTGCAGGAACGGAAGCCATCCTTTTTCTTTCCGCTGCTCAGTGGATTTCTTCACCGGCAGTTTTTTGTGCGGCTTTTATTTCGTTGTAACAGTATTTGATGATAGATTTTCTGGTTATGATCCCGATGAAGGAGCCCTGGTCATCTACCACCGGTACGAAGTTCTGATTAATGGCGCGATCCAGGAGATCTTCCATATTGGAATCTGCATGGACCGGTTTGTAGGTGGCACGGCGTGGAATCGCCATGATTGGGATTCCCTCTGTTTCCTTGATGTCGTGGATATCTGCACGGCGCATGCCCCAGAGGAGATCTCCCTCTGAGATGGTGCCGAGATATTTGCCGTCCATGGTGAGGATAGGAATGCAGGAGTACTTGCGGTGCTCCATTTTTTCGAGGGTCTGGCGAAGAGTTTCATCCTCAAAGATGTAGGCTACTTCGCTTTTGGGAATCAGAAAAAACAGAATGTTCACGTTATTACCTCATTTCCGCGAAAATTATAAATAAATCTGTAGGCTGTTTTAGAGAAGCTGAAGTCCGTGTGTCTCTGCAGCATCTGTGATCTCCTTCGGCCAGAGAGAGACATGTACTTCTCCGATGTGTGCTTTACGAAGGAAGAACATACAGATCCTGGACTGTCCGATACCACCACCGATCGTCAGAGGCAGTTTCTCTTCCAGAAGCATTTTGTGGAACAAAAGTTCTCTTCGATCTTCGCATCCTGCTTTTGTCAGCTGCTCTGCCAGAGATTTTGCATCGACACGGATTCCCATGGAAGATACCTCCAGGGCACAGCCCAGTGTCTCATGCCAGAACAGAATATCTCCGTTCAGTGCCCAGTCATCGTAGTCCGGTGCACGTCCGTCATGACGTTCTCCGTTGGTTAAGGTTTTGCCGACCTGCATGAGGAATACGGCACCTTTTTCCTTGACAATCTTGTATTCACGTTCCTTTGGAGTGAGATCAGGATACATATCGACCAGTTCCTGAGTGCTGACAAATGCGATCTCTCTCGGAAGGATTTCTTCGATGTAATCGTACTGAACAGCCATGTATTTTTCGGTTTTGCGGAGAACGCTGTAGATAGCACGTACTGTGGAAACAAGTGTGTCCATGTTGCGTTCTTCCTTGCTGATGATCTTTTCCCAGTCCCACTGATCTACGTATACGGAATGGATATTGTCCAGATCCTCGTCTCTTCTGATCGCGATCATGTCTGTGTAAAGTCCTTCACCATGAGCAAAGCCATATTTCTGTAATGCATATCTCTTCCATTTGGCGAGAGAGTGTACGATCTCAGCATTCTCCGGCTGGCCTTTGATATCAAAGCTTACCGGACGTTCCACGCCGTTTAAGTTATCGTTCAGACCGGATGACGGATTAACGAATACCGGAGCGGAAACACGCAGCAGATTCAGTTTTTGAGCCAGTGTCTGCTGAAAGAAATCTTTCACAGTCTTAATGGCAATCTGGGTATCGTGAAGATTTAAAGATGACTGATACCCGTCAGGAATTTTAATCTGTTCCATGAGTGGATTCCTCCTGTAATTTCTGTATTTGCATATTTTATGGCAAACTGATAAAAAATATTGTTGTTTACTGAATATCCATTATCTTTTCCCACGCTATTATAACAGGAAAATGGTAGTTTGACAATTATTACTGTTCATTTGGAAGTATCTCGCGGGATATTATGGTTACGGAGAACAGAACGAACAGTAACACAATTTCAGCTTTGCAAGATTGGGGCGAAATGTTAAAATAAATGTGTAAATGAATGAAGCGTTAAATTTATATAAAACTCAGGGGGAAGATATATGGGAAAAAGGTGTCAGGTCTGTGATGGACCAATTGTAAACGGCAGGTGTAAATATTGTGGAATGCCATATAGAAATGATATGGAACTGTATCATCTGAACGAAGACCGTTCAGAGCACTATCGTCATGCTTCGGCAAAGGTGAAAAAAGCAATGGCAGAGAACGAGATCCCTTTGTCTGACAGAAATAAAACAGTTCCCAAAGCTGCAAAAACTTCGTCTGCCAGAACACAGACTATTAGAACGCAAAATACAAAAGTACAAACTTCAAGAATACAAACATCAGGGACAAAGAAAACATCAGGTCAGTCGTACAGCGCACAGACTGCCCGTACATACAGCACCGGAAAAAAGACAGCAAAAAGTGAGAAGAAAAAGAGCGGCAAGGCAGGCAAAATTTTCTGGATCATTGTGCTGATTCTGATGGTAATAATAGGTCAGATGGCAGAGAATTGGGATACGATTGGATACAGGATAGAAGAATTTATCTATGATGAGTTTGACATAGATCTCAACAGTATTTTTGATGACAGCAGTTCTGATGAAGTAAATGAGAGTAATAAGAATAATGAAAGTAATGAGAATAACTGGACAGATGACTGGTCTGAGACTATCAGTGCAGTAAAGAACGGACAGGATGAACAGAGGGGCAATCCGGACTGGTATATGTTCACCGGAGAGAATTATATTGTCAGAACGGATGATACTGCATCAGAGATTGGCGATACAGATGCCAGTGACCAGGGGTATGATTTTACAATAGATCCGGGAGAATACAGGATAGTGTCCGGCTGGGAGAAGGTTGCTCTGGAAATCAGAAGTTCTTCAGGAAAAGATGAAACTGTAAAATTTGACGAAGCAGACCACGAGGAGAAAATAGAATTACATGCCGGGGATGAGGTATCTGTGGTATCTCTGGATGGTCAAGATAATTATCTTGCCATGTATCAAATTCAGCAATATGACGAATAATTTTTTGCCCCTTTCTTTTTGTCAGAGACTGTGCTATACTTGTTAAACGTACCACATATAGAGAGAATTGTGGTGAATGAAAGAAAAAAATACTATATATTGTATATGGGAGCAAAAGGTATGATATATGTTATAAAGAAAGATGGTACGAGAGAAGAGTTTAATTCACAGAAGATCGTAGCAGCAGTAAATAAGTCGGCAGCCAGAATTTTATACACATTTTCGGATAAAGAGAAGGAATTTATCTGCCAGTTTGCGGAAGAACATGCGGAGGCACTGGGAAAGAATGAGATAGAGATCCAGGAGATGCACAACATCGTAGAGGGAGCACTTGAGAGAGTGAACCCGGCAGTGGCTAAGAGCTACCGCGATTACAGAAATTACAAACTTGACTTTATCCATATGATGGATGATGTATATACCAAGAGTCAGGCAATCCGTTATATTGGTGATAAGAGTAATGCCAATACAGACAGTGCGCTTGTAGCTACAAAGCGAAGCCTGATCTTTAATGAACTGAACAAAGAGCTTTATCGTAAATTTTTTATGAATCGTAATGAACTTCAGGCATGTAAAGATGGTTATATTTATATTCATGACCAGTCTGCACGTCTGGATACCATGAACTGCTGTCTCTTTGATGTGGCATCTGTACTCAGCGGCGGATTTGAGATGGGAAATGTATGGTACAATGAGCCTAAGACACTGGATACTGCGTTTGATGTTATGGGTGATATTATCCTGAGCACTGCTGCACAGCAGTATGGCGGATTCACAGTACCGGAAGTAGACAAGATTCTTGCACCTTATGCACAGAAGAGTTACGATAAATATATCCAGGAATTTATGAAATACTCTGACGAGAGCTGGACAGGACGTGAAGAACGTGCGATCGAGTATGCGCTTGACAAAGTCCGCAGAGATTTTGACCAGGGATGGCAGGGGATTGAGTATAAGCTGAATACAGTCGGATCTTCCAGAGGGGATTATCCATTTGTAACTGTAACTCTTGGACTTGGAATAAAGCAGTTCGAGAAGATGGCAAGTATTTCTCTTCTTGAAGTGCATAAAGGCGGACAGGGTAAGGCAGGACGCAAGAAACCGGTACTCTTCCCGAAAATCGTATTCCTTTATGATGAAAATATCCATGGAAAAGGCAAGATCAGTGAGGATGTATTTGAGGCAGGGGTTGACTGTTCTGCCAAGACTATGTATCCGGACTGGCTGTCCATGTCAGGAAAAGGATATATTTCCAGTATGTACAAGCAGTATGGAAAGGTTATAAGTCCTATGGGATGTCGTGCGTTCTTAAGCCCCTGGTACGAGAGAGGCGGTATGTATCCGGCAGATGATAAGGATGTTCCTGTGTTTGTGGGAAGATTTAACATCGGTGCGGTAAGCCTTCATCTTCCAATGATCCTTGCCAAAGCCAGAGCAGAGAGCAGGGATTTCTACGAAGTGCTGGATTTCTATCTTGAGATGATCCGTAATCTGCATATCCGTACCTATGATTATCTGGGACAGATGCGTGCGTCAACCAACCCGCTGGCATATTGTGAGGGAGGATTTTACGGTGGACATCTGAAACCGAATGAAAAGATTGGCAAGATTCTGAAACCAATGACAGCATCCTTCGGAATCACTGCATTAAATGAACTCCAGGAACTTTACAATGGCAAATCCATTGCTGAAGACGGGCAGTTTGCACTGGATGTGCTGAAATATATCAACAGGAAAGTAAATGAATTTAAAGAGAAAGATGGTTATCTTTATGCAATTTATGGAACACCGGCAGAGAGTTTATGCGGACTGCAGGTGGAACAGTTCCGTAAGATGTATGGCATTGTGAAAGGGGTTTCTGATCGTCCTTATGTAAGCAACAGTTTCCACTGTCATGTGACTGAAGATGTAACTCCGATTGAAAAACAGGATCTGGAGGGACGTTTCTGGGAGTTGTGCAACGGCGGTAAGATTCAGTATGTACGTTATCCGATCGATTATAATCGTGAAGCAATACGCACTCTGATTCGCAGAGCCATGTCTTTGGGATATTATGAGGGAGTAAATCTTTCCCTTGCTTACTGTGATGACTGCGGACATGAGGAACTTGAAATGGACGTGTGTCCGGTCTGCGGTTCCAAGAATCTGACAAAGATTGACCGTATGAACGGATATCTTTCCTACAGCCGTGTGCATGGTGATACTCGTCTGAACGAAGCGAAGATGGCAGAGATTGCGGAACGTAAATCTATGTAATATCAGGTCAGGGGTAAACTTTTGAATCTGACATCATAATATGATAATTAAAAGACATATACCGGCAAGATGATAAGTATTGCTCTGGTATATGTCTTTTTGTATTGTCAGATAAAATATAGCAATCCTCTTAAATGTATTATTTACGAGGATTGCTATAGAATCATTTAATGATAGTTCCGGTTTTTTCGAAATATCCATCCTTTGCATGCGCAATATCTGTGATGATCGTTCTTCTGTTATCTCCCTTTTCGATAAAAGAGATTCCGGCTTCGAATTTAGGAAGCATGGAGCCTGGGGCAAACTGATTGTCAGCCATATATTTCTTAGCATCATCTACAGAAATTGTATTAAGATATTCTTCATTGTCCTGACCGAGGTTCAGACTTACTTTCTCAACACTGGTAAGGATCAGAAGAGTATCTGCATTTAATTCCTGTGCAAGAAGTCCGCTGGAAAGGTCTTTCTCAATGATCGCACTTGCACCATGAAGATCGATTCCCTGTTCCATAACCGGGATTCCGCCGCCGCCTGCTGCGATTACTACCTGGCCCGCATCTACAAGTGTGCGGATTGTTTCAAGCTCTACGATTTTCTGCGGTTTCGGAGCTGCCAGGATTCTTTTATAAGTGCCGTCAGCCAGTTTAGTGACAAAGTTTCCCTTGCTTTCTTCAGTTTCAGCCTCTTCTTCTGTAAGGACACGTCCGATGATCTTCTCAGGTTCAGCGAAAGCATCATCATATGGATCAATGACAACCTGTGTAAGGATAGTAGCTACCGGTTTATAAATACCGCGGGAAATAAGTTCTGCGCGGATTGCGGTCTGGAGGTCATATCCGATATAGCCCTGACTCATTGCCGAACATACGGACATAGGTGCAAATGTATAGTCAGGATGTGCTTTGCCAAATTCATTCATGGCTGTGTGGATCATTCCAACCTGTGGACCGTTACTGTGGGAAATGACTACACGATTTCCGGCTTCTACAAGATCTGCGACAGCTTTGGCTGCTTTTTTTGTAGCGATTTTCTGCTCCGGTAAGGTGGTTCCTAATGCTCTGTGGCCCAGTGCAACTACTGTAATTTTTTCGCTCATGGGAATTACCTCGATTCTTTCATGTTCTGTAAATATGATATCTGCGGGGTGATCTTATATATAAAGATTTTTGAAATTTTTTATCACTGATATCATAAATATTCAATCATATTGATATCCTACATTATAAAAGACTGCCAGTAGAATTGCAATAGAAAATAACTCAAAAAACACCTCGCGGGATATTATCAGTGAACAGTAACAAAAAACAAACAGCTCTCACATTTCTGTGAGAGCTGTTTTGTTTTTTTGAGGGGGGAGATAGAGAGTGGTTTTTCATCTATCCAAGACCTATTATATGGGAAAATTATGTTCAAAGTATGTCGAATTTCTGAAACAATCGGTAAATTTATAAAAGAATTATAAACAAATACGAAAAATAAAAAGTGGTATCTTGTTTTTATAGCATAGACATGCTAAAGTAGATTCATCGGCAACAGCCGTTATCAGTATTCTTATTTTCACGCACCGGTCCGGTGCAAAAATTTCCAATTATTTATTGATAGTCCGGGAGATGGTTTTGAATCCTGAGCAGAAATTCTGAAAATCTTATTTATTGTGCAAAACAGAGAGGAGAGATGCGTATGTCTGTGGATATGAACTTATAATCTCGAAAGATACTGTACCGATATCATTCTGACAGTGGAAGTACCTCAGATGACATAGAATAAAAATTCAGGAGAATGAGAGAATGAAAAAAAGAATATGGAATCAGTTAAAAAAAGCAGTCATGATAACGGCTGCTGTCGGGACTTTGGGAGCAGGAGCAGTATCAGCAGCAGAATTTGAAGCTGCAGAGTTATATGTTCCTGCTGTGGGTTTAAAGCAGAGTGCACAGTGGATCGATGAAGAGAAATTTCAGGCAGAACTGACACTGGAAGTGAGCGGTCTGAAAGAACTGTACAAAAGTCAACAGGAGAATACTGCTTCGGAGAACGGACAGTTGCAGATGGAAAATAGTACATGGGATGGAGAAGTGAGAGAAGCAGAAGCAGCAGAAAATACGACAGATGAAGTGGATTCCGAAAATACAGAGTGTGAATCAGAGAGTGCAGTAATAGATATAGAAGATATAGAAAGCGAAGAATACCGGAAGGCAGAAGAAAACGCAGAAGGATCTGACACAGAAACCGGACAGACACAACAGAGTGAGCAGGAGAACCAAAATGAGATCAGGGAAGATAAAACCAGATATTTTCTGACTGTATATATTTCAGAATATTTTCAGGTAAATGCAGAAGCGTTAAAGAATGATCTGCAGGCTGAATCCGTACAGATACAAAATAAGAAAGGTGAGACAACCCAGATTACAAAGCTGACCTGTGAGACTGCACTTTCAGATGCGGAAACAGATATCTTTACCATGAAAGTGCCGGTGTCTCTGCGTGAAGAATATCGTATTTCTTCTGTAAAAACAGATTATCCTCTGTGCCAGGATGCACCGCTTTGCAAAGATTGGGAGGGGACAGGTGCGTATTTCTGGATGAAATCAGGGGATGAAACCCGGACTGTTGCAGAAACTCCTTCAGCTCTGCTTTCCGTACAGGAGGCAAAAACAGGGATCACAGCCCGGTTACAGCAGGAGACGAAAGAGGTACGTGCAGGGCAGAACCTTACTTATATATTGTCTGTAGAGAATACAGGAGAATTACCTCTGGAAAATATAGAGATATCCAGTGTTTTTTCTCAGGATAATATAAAAGCCGAATGGAAACAGGAAGAGGGATTTACTGCAAATGGTATGCAGGGAATTATTTCAGGTCTTAAGGCAGGAGAAATCAGAAATCTTCAGATGACGGTACAGCTTACAGAAGAGCAGGCAGGAGAGCTTATTCATACAGTAACTGTAAAAGCGAAATATCCGGGAAAGGAAGAAAGTATTGGATGTCAGAAATCAGTCGAAACAGAAGTCATTGCATTAAAGGCGGCTTTTGAGGTGGAGAAAACTGCGGACAGAACACAGGCATATCCGGGAGATACGATCACATATCAGATCTGCATCAGGAATACAGGTGAGCGGATACTTCATTCGGTTCTCAGTACAGAAAGATTCCAAAATGCCGGTATTCAGGCAAACTTTGTCAGGAAAGAGGGCGTAACATTAAACAGCACAGGCACACAGGCGCTGATTCCGCAGATCGCACCGGGAGAGGCTTTTGCGCTTTACGCCACAGTGACTGTTCCACAATATATGGCAAGTCAGGAATTGATCAATGAGGTAATCGTTACATCTGATGAGACTGGTACGCAGGCAATGACATCTAAGGCAAACGTAGAATTAAAGGAAACTGATAATATTGTTACAGTTACGCCGCAACCGGCATCTCTGGCTTCCCAGAATTATGGATATGACTCAAAGTCCGGAAGTGCTTATACTACTGCTTCCAAACCACGTACAGGAGATGAGACAGAAACGGCTTTGTATATTGTACTGGGGATTTTTGCAATCATGTCCGGAGTCAGTGCATTCTGTTACAGGAAGACAAAAAAACAGCAGAAGTAGAGAAACAACGTTGAAACGACAGGGGAGGTGTGCTATTCTTATATAGAATATACGCTTTAGTAAAACACCTCTGCCTGACTTTAAAGAAATTCTATTGCCGCAGGCAATCTGGAATGAATTTTGGCTAAGTTACTGTGAACGGAGTGAACAGTAACGAAATTGCCGTAGAGGCTGTATAAAATTCAGGCAGGCAGGAAATGATATGGAGGATTAAAATGAAATTAATATCCTTACTGGAAAAGCTGGAATATACATGTCTTCAGGGCAGTACAGACCAGGAAGTAAAAAATGTGATTTATGATTCCCGGAAAGTAGAAGAGGGCTCTCTTTTTATCTGTATCCGCGGTGCAGTGGTGGATGGCCATAAATTTGTGCCGGATGTAGTTGCAAAAGGAGCAAAGGTTCTGATCGTGGAAGAAGCTGTGGAAGCACCGGAAGATGTGACAGTCATTCTTGTGAAAGATACACGATATGCAATGGCGTTTATTTCTGCCGCATATTTCGGATATCCCGCAGAGAAACTGAAAACAATCGGTATCACAGGAACAAAAGGAAAAACAACCACTACGTATATGGTAAAATCTATTCTGGAAAATGCCGGATATAAAGTGGGACTGATCGGAACCATTGAAGCGATCATCGGTGACAAAGTGATTCCTGCAAAGAACACAACACCGGAGTCTTATGTGATTCAGGAATATTTCCATGAGATGGCAGAAGCCGGCTGTGACTGTGTGGTTATGGAAGTTTCCTCCCAGGGACTGATGCTTCACAGAACTCAGGGATTTGTTTTCGATTTTGGTATTTTTACAAATATTGAGCCGGATCATATCGGACCAAATGAACATAAGGATTTTGATGATTATCTCAGATGCAAGTCCTTACTTCTGAAACAGTGCAAGGTAGGAATTGTAAACAGAGATGATGAACATTTCGAGAAGATTATTGAAGGTCATACATGCAGCCTGGAAACTTATGGATTTTCACCGGAAGCAGACCTTCGTGCGGAAGATGCAAAGCTGGTCGGAGGTAAAGGATATCTGGGTATTTCCTACCATCTGAAAGGACTTCTGGATTTTCATGTGGAGATAGATATTCCCGGTAAATTCAGCATCTACAATTCATTGACAGCAATCGCGATCTGCCGTCATTTTAAGGTTTCGGAAGAGAACATTCTCAAAGCCTTAAAAGTAGCTAAGGTAAAAGGCCGTATCGAAATGGTAAAAGTATCCGATGATTTTACTCTGATGATCGATTACGCGCATAATGCCATGGCTCTGGAGAGTCTTCTGACCACTTTGAAAGAATATCATCCCCACAGACTGGTATGTCTGTTTGGATGCGGAGGCAACAGATCAAAGCTTCGCCGCTATGAGATGGGAGAGGTTTCCGGAAAGCTTGCAGACCTTACCATCATTACCTCTGATAATCCACGTGATGAAGAACCACAGGCGATCATCGATGATATCAAGATCGGTATGGCAAAAACCGATGGAAAATATGTAGAGATTCCGGACAGAAAAGAAGCCATCGCCTATGCGATCCATCATGGAGAGCCGGGGGATATTATAGTTCTGGCAGGTAAGGGACATGAGGATTATCAGGAAATTAAAGGAAAGAAATATCCTATGGATGAACGTGTCCTGATCGCAGATATTCTTGCTGGTAAATAGGTAGCGGGTCAAACAGGAATAAGTTCATGATATATGCTGATATAATAATTGATATTTCCAGTGATAAACTGGACCGGAGTTTTCAATATCGTGTACCGGAAAGGCTGGAGAAGAAAATAAAGGCAGGGATGGTGGCAGCCATCCCTTTTGGAAATGCCGGCCGGGTGCGTAAAGGATATGTGATCGGATTGTCAGATAAACCGAAAATTGCTCCCGAAAAGATTAAAGAAATCAGTGAAATCTGCAGTGGAGAAGAGACTACGGAATCCAGACTGATCGCACTGGCAGCCTGGATGAGAGAAAATTATGGTTCCACCATGATCCAGGCTCTCAGGACAGTACTTCCTATCCAGGAGAAAATCAAGGCAAAAGAGAAAAAATATATATGCCTGGATATTTCCGAAGAGGCGGGAACGCAGTTGCTGAAAGAACTTGAACAAACAAGGTTTAAAGCCAGAACAAGACTTCTGAGGGAACTTCTGGAGAAAAAAAGACTGGATTATACACATGCGGCGAAAGAACTGGGGACAACTTCTGCTGTTGTAAAGAAATTTCAGGAGCAGGGGATTATCCGCATAGAATATGATGAGATAATGAGAACTTCACTGAATACAGGTGATATTTCCGGAGAAAGGCGAATGCCGCTTACAGATGAACAGGAAGCGGCAGTAAAGCAGATACAGAGAGAGTGGAAAAACCCATCGCCGAAGCCTGTACTGATCGAGGGAGTGACAGGAAGCGGGAAAACCCAGGTGTATATAAAGCTGATCGAGCAGACGCTTTCTCAGGGAAAAGAAGCAATCGTGCTGATCCCGGAGATTGCTCTGACATATCAGACGGTACGCAGATTTTATGCCAGATTTGGGGATAAAGTATCAGTTATCAATTCCAGACAGTCTCAGGGAGAACGCTATGATCAGTTTAAACGTGCGAAAAAGGGAGAAGTCCAGGTGATGATCGGTCCCAGATCTGCGCTGTTTACGCCATTTGCCAGTCTGGGACTGATCATTATTGATGAAGAACATGAACCAAGCTATAAAAGTGAAAGCACACCCCGTTATCATGCAAGGGAAACTGCAATCAGGAGAGCTGTTTTAGAACATGCAAATGTGGTAATGGGTTCAGCTACTCCATCAGTGGAAGCCTACAGTAAGGCAATGAATGGGGAATATAGTCTGGTCAGGCTGACAACAAGATATGGAAGCAGACCTCTGCCCCGGGTTTCTATCGTAGACCTGCGTGAGGAATTAAAAGCAGGAAACAGGTCTGTACTGAGCAGAGAACTCCGGCAAAAGATGAAAGGCCGGTTTGAGAAAAAAGAACAGGTAATGCTTTTTCTGAACAGAAGAGGATACGCAGGTTTTGTATCCTGCCGGTCCTGTGGACATGTGATGAAGTGTCCGCATTGTGATGTTTCTCTTTCGGAGCATAATAATGAAAGGCTTTTATGTCATTACTGTGGATATGAGACAGGAAAACCCCGGATATGCCCGGTGTGCGGATCGCCTTATATTGGCGGATTTAAGGCAGGAACACAGCAGATCGAGAAGGTAGTGCGGGAAGATTTTCCAGAAGTCAGGACTCTCAGAATGGATTTTGATACAACAAGAACCAAGGGCAGCTATGAAAAGATCCTTGCAGCTTTTGCTGCTCATGAGGCAGATATACTGATCGGAACACAGATGATCGTTAAGGGGCATGATTTTCCGGATGTCACACTCATGGGAATAGTAGCAGCGGATCTTTCGCTGAATGCAGAGGATTATCGATGTGCGGAACGTACCTTTCAGCTTCTCTGTCAGGCAGTCGGCCGGGGAGGACGGGGGGAAAAACCGGGAGAGGCAGTGATCCAGACCTATCATCCGGATCATTACAGTATTCAGGCGGCGGCAGTGCAGGATTATCAGGCATTCTATGAGGAAGAGATGAGTTACCGTATGCTTCTGGATTATCCGCCTGCGGCACATATGCTGGCAGTTCTGGGTTCAGGTCCGGAAGATGAGAAACTGGTTCAGGCAATGTATTATCTGAAACTTTATATAGAAAGGATATACAGAGAAAATGACCTGCATATCATTGGCCCGGCATATGCGTCAGTTGGAAAAGTTAAGGATATTTACAGACAGGTTATCTATTTAAAACATAAAGATCATAAAACGCTGGTACATATCAAAGACCAGCTGGAGAAATACATAGAGATAAATTCCGGTTTCCGGAAAATATACATACAATTTGATTTCAGTTAATTATGGCAGATTTTTTCAAAATCTCATTACTGAAGTAATCTGCTGCAGAAAGGAAATCCGACAGGCAGTAATTTCTGAAATCGTGATATAACAATAATCAAGATATCAGGTTAGGGGCAAAATATCTTTTGATTCTAACATCATAATCAAAGAAGAGGAGAATAAAGAAATGGCACTTAGAAAAATCAGATTACAGGGCGACGAAGTACTTGCAAAGGTCAGCAGACCGGTAGAAAAGATGACACCACGTATTCATGATCTGATCGGGGATATGCTTGAAACCATGTATGATGCAATGGGAGTTGGCCTCGCTGCACCACAGGTAGGAATCCTGAAACGTATCGTTGTCATCGATGTAGGTGAGGGCCCGATCGTGCTGATCAATCCGGAGATCCTTGAGACAAGCGGCGAGCAGACCGGTGACGAGGGATGCCTGAGCGTTCCGGGAATGGCAGGACAGGTAACACGTCCGAACTATGTGAAGGTAAAAGCACTTGATGTAAATATGAACGAACAGATCTACGAGGGAGAGGGCCTTCTGGCAAGAGCATTCTGTCATGAGATTGACCATCTGGATGGAAAAATGTATACAGAACTTGTGGAGGGAGAACTTCACAAGGTAACTTATGATGAAGAAGACTAAAGGCGGGATACTATGAAGATTATTTATATGGGAACTCCGGACTTTGCGGTGGCGCCTCTTGCAGCACTGGCAGAGAACGGATATGAAGTGGAGGCTGTGATCACACAGCCGGACAAACCGAAGGGCAGAGGCAAAACTATGATGCCTACTCCTGTAAAAGAAGAAGCACTGAAACACGGGATCCCGGTACTGCAGCCGGTGAAGGTAAGAGATCCTGAATTTGTGGAAGAACTGAAAAATCTTGCACCGGACATCATCATTGTTGCGGCATTCGGGCAGATCATTCCAAAGAGCATCCTGGATATGCCGAGATTCGGATGTATCAATATCCATGCGTCTCTGCTTCCTAAATATCGTGGAGCTGCACCGATCCAGCAGGCGGTGATCGACGGTGAAAAGGAATCCGGCGTGACAACCATGCAGATGGATGCCGGACTGGATACCGGTGATATGTTGTCCAAGGTTATCGTTCCGTTGGATGAAAAAGAGACTGGGGGAAGTCTTTTTGATAAGCTGAGCATTGCAGGAGCAAAGCTCTGTGTGGAAACACTTGCAAAACTGGAACTGGGTGAGATTGCAGCGGAAAAACAGGGAGAATCCCCGACTGCCTATGCGTCTATGCTGAAGAAAAGCATGGGAAATATTGACTGGACAAAAGATGCAGTGTCCATCGAGCGTCTGGTCAGAGGTCTGAACCCGTGGCCCAGTGCATATACCATATTGAACGGAAAGACCATGAAGATCTGGCAGTGTGATGTGCTGCCGGAGGAAGAGGGAGCATCAAAAGGAACCTGTGGTGAAATACTGGAAGTAACAAAGAAAGCTATGATTGTGCAGACCGGAGAGGGAAGACTGGCACTGACAGAGATTCAGCTGGCAGGAAAAGCGCGGATGGATGCAGGTGCATTCTTACGCGGCTATAAAATTGAACCGGGCACAGTGTTGAAGGCAGAACAGGAGTAAATCATGTTAGGTTATGGTTATTATTATGATCCCACGTACATTCTGGTATTAATCGGTGCGTTATTGTCCCTGTGGGCATCCGCGAAGGTAAAAAGCGCCTACAGCAGATATGCAAAAGTATACAGCCGTTCGGGACTTACCGGCGCGGAGGCAGCTCAGCAGATTTTAAAAAATGCGGGCATTTATGGT
>OLFU01002505.1_pt1 | contig 14344 bp, 9 predicted proteins | sample 1605161 | NCBI WGS metagenome assembly OLFU01 (sample SAMEA3888914, study PRJEB22519) | human gut metagenome | biome: human gut; feature: human-associated habitat; material: faeces | place: Denmark | collected 2011
TGGTGCGGCTGATATTGTTCTTCCCGGTCGTGACGTTGCCCCAGAGGTTCGGGTGATGGACGTAGAGCCAGTCGGCGACCGATGCCCACTCTTCCCAATCCTCGTAAAATACCCCGTCCATATAAGTCGTAGGATGTGCCGTGGCCCATTCGAGGGTCATCACGTCGTAAGGCGATTCGGTTCCGGAGGTTCGGGGATTGCTTTCAGCATACTCGAACCCCGGAGCATAGACGGTCGGAGCCTGCGTGTAGGCGTCCGTGGCCAGCGCCGGATACGGAAACGGATCTTTGCGGCCCCACTGGTAATAGAGTCCTTTGGCAGCGGCCTGCGTGCAGTCCGTAGCCAGGGCCCCGAGGTTGCGATCCATAAAGACGGCTCCCGAAGCGTAGGTCTGGGCCGTGGCCTCGATCTCGTAATCCACCGACCAGATATGCCACGACCATATGCATACCCCGCGGCTGTCGAGAAGTCCGATCACGGCGTTGCCATAGGTCATGCCGGTTCGGAAGACGATACGTCCGTTGCCGGTCAGCTCCGCGCTTTCGACGATCGCGCCACGGATCGTGCCCGTTTCCCAGAGGACTTTCGCCTCGGCTCCCGCAAGTCTCTTCGGGACGATATTCGTCGTTGCACGGCCGTTGCCCATCGTCGTAGCGTCGAACGAATAGGAGGTATTCAATTCCGGCGCGATATAGCAGTTGGCCGTGCCCCCGTCGTCGAGCGGCCGGGTATTGACCGTGAATTTCGGGAAGATCGCGGCTTCGGGCGAGGTCGGAACATAGGCATACGAAGCCGAGGTCGAAAGCCGTGTCTTGTAGTCGGCTGCCGAATACCATCCCTCGAAGCGGTATCCGGCTTCGGGTACGGCAGTCAGCGTGCACCCCTTCTCATGGCACAGGACGACCCGGTCGTGCGTCAGGGAAGAAGTTTCAACGTCATACAACGCTCCGGCGACGGTTACCGTACCGTTTCCGTTTTCAGCCGTCGCGGGGTGAATATATACGTCGAGACGGTTGGCGAAGCGGTGTCCGATGTCGAACGACTGTGCAAATCCCGCATCATCCTCGACCGTGACGGTATAGACCACCTGCGAATTGACCGTCGTATAGATTCCCGGAGCGTAGTTCACGCCGAAGACATTGGGGCCGGGCTGTTCCGGAAGCGTAAGGTCGCGGCCTTCGCCTACGGGAGAGCCGTTCAGACAGAACGCTCCGGCGTTGCCCTGCGCGACACCGATACGTCCCCGAAGCGTCAGGGGTGCGGGACTCCCGTCGATCTCCACAGCGAGCATCTGAAACGGATTGTAGGTGCAATATCCGCCGACCGAGTTTTCTTCGTAGGTGTCATGGACATTGACGGCATAGCAGCTAATGCGGGTATCGACCTCGCTGTCGCCCAAGATCGAGATATTGAGCCGGTAATGCGCGTTGGCCCGGACATTGAAATCCGAGGTGTTGTTTCCTCCGAGGTAAATATAATAAGCCAATATTTTCGACCCGCGCACGGCGCGGATCAGCAGATACGAGGCATTCGCAGGGGCATTCTCCGGGTGCTTCTGCCGTTGGTCGGTAATGGCCGCCACCATGCCCTGCATATTGGGTAACAGATAGCAGTCGTCTGCGGCCTGTTGTCCGGAAAGTCCCACCTCCGGACAATCCGTATAGTCGTCGGGAGCATCCGACGGTGCGGCCGCCATATCGAACACGGATACAGAACGCGGTACCGAGAACAGTTGCACGGAGCGCAGTTCGATGTCGGCAACGGCCGGAGCAACGGTAATGTGATAGGAGATTTTCGACACGCAGCGCTGTACCTCGACGGCAGGCAGCGTCAGCATCCCGTCTGCCGAGGGAATTATCGTTATATCGCCCTCATAGGCCATAGGCAATACATCGTACTTGTCGGCGTGTGTAACGGTGAAATCCTCCCACAGCGGATTGTCGCCCATATCGCGGCCCAGATTGGCGGCAATGCAGATCCGGTAGTTGCCCGGTAGGCATTCGAAACGCAGCGTCGCAGAGGTCTGGTAACGGTGCAGGACAACATTGCCGTTATCATCGTACAGGTAGAGGTTCAGGTCGCGGATGGCCGTTTCATCCGCAGAGCGGGTTACGGAGGACATCCTTTCGGGCCGTACCGTCAGGCTGACAAAGACACCGCGGGGATTTGTACATTCTGTCCTGTCCTCGGCGATACAGCCCCACAGCAACAGGATGACAGCGAGTATCAACAGATATTTTTTCATAGTCGGAAAAATCTGAAAAAGGGATTGAAAAAAGCTCCCGCCCGCGAGGGACGGGAGCTGCCAAAACAAGAGGGCTATGCCCCCAGCTCGACGTTCTGCGTCACGGGCGTCTCCCAATCGGCGACGGTGACCGATACGGCGCAATCCTGACCTACAAGACCCGTGATATTGGCCGCGACACGGTAGTAGCCGTTTCGGAGAATCTCGCCCGCGGCCTTACCCGTCAACTCGACCGAATAGGTCACCTCCGAGCGGTCGTCCGTAGTCGAGGTGCTGCCGTCCGAATCGTATGTGGCGTTAATTTCCAGCAGAACGCGGCTGCCCGCGGGCAAAGCTCCATTCTCGAAACAGTAGAACAGCGCATTGCATTTTCCCGAAGCCGTGGCGGGAGTCTGCGTGTGGCTGAAGGTCATGGGCCCGGGTGTCGGCGTTCCGACCACGACGAGCGACTGCGAGGCGGCTTTGGAGAGTTTTACCGAGTTGATGGTAAGCGTTCCGGCATATTTGTCGGCGAACGACGGGTCGATGGTCGTCTGAAGAGCTACTTTAGCGACAGTGCGCTTGAGCGTGATGCCGACATTGGTCGTGGAGTTCATGGCCCCGACGGTCTGCGATTTCATGCCCGACATCACGAAGCCGCCCGAACGTTTGGCTGCGGTGGACACCTCGACGAAGGTGCCGTTATAGTCGGCGGCCGACTTCTCCACAAGGGCCGTAAGGGCTGCGCGGGTCTTGGCCGACGAGGCGTCGTAGTTCGCTATGGCGTAGAATGAGCAGGGGGTGCTGGCAAGAGATTTAGGTAGGGAGAATGTCGCCGATTTCGCGGCCAGCTCGCTGGATGTTAAATCCCGGCGAATAACGAAGTTGTCGGCATTATCGAAGACGAAAATCGACAGTGACGACAACGAAGACTCTCATGCCTCGGCCGAGGCTGTCGAATCGAAGAAGGAGCGGGTGTCGGCGGCATCATCGGTAAGCGTAAGTGCGATACGTGCCCCATCGGTGAAAGAATTGGGGGAAGGTACGACTTCGGTCTCCTTGTTGCAGGAAACGAATGCGGCAGCGAAGACTGCAACGGCTAAAAGGATGTTTTTCATGTTATTTGGATTTTGAATGCAGCGATGCACTATGCGTCGCTTTCTGCTGCAAATGTATAATACAAAATCACTGAAAAGTACACTTTTCCGGATGCCTCTCGGGAAAAATCAAAAAGTTTTTTGTAAAGTATGAAAATATAATCAACTGAAAAATAAACTGTTGAAATTTTGCAAACGGAGAAAAACTTTCTGATTTTCTCGTCCTTGACAGGTCTCCGCTCTCTCTATCGCAGGTGTCTTTCGACGACTTGCTCATAGGCTTTTTTCAATTTATCCAGAAAAGGTGTGACCGCCGTGCTGCGGTCAAGCATCCTGGTTTTCTTGACATAGACATCGTTGATCGTGATATGGAATGTAGAAGACAAGGCACGGACGATCTCGATGAAACGCGCCTTGCGGTTGCCGTACATGATAATCCCGTTTTTATGAAGGGCAACGGCAAGCTCCAGCAGCTCTTGCTGCGTCCCTGTCCACAGCAACTCGCCGTCCTGATAGGATAAAGGGAACGAATAGTCTTGGTTCGAGCTATATTTCGTACTATTGCTGACGATATTGATTTCGCAATCCAGAATATACATGATTTTATAGATGAACGTCGTCCTTAAAACATTGTTCGAATATCGATTAAACGATGGATGGGACAATACGTCGAATTCAACCCGGCTGTAATACAGTATTCTCAAAATATCATCCCGGTTATCGAAATTAGCAACCATCTCGGTCATCGTCTCGATAAACTCTTCGTATGCATGGGCTAATTCCGACGGATTCGATTCATTTTGAGTTAGCAACGCGTATATACGGGTATGAATAAGCGTTTTCATAAGACAGATCTCCGTATTGCAGAATCATGTGTATTTTTCGTATTCACAAAGTATCTGTTGGATAATTTTTCGTATCTTTGCAAAACAGCGAATAGCTGTCGAATCCTGTCATCGACACCTGAAAATGCTACCAAGACAAGATGGACGGGATGATAGGAGAATCGTGCAAAAACAGCACGGGCTCTCCTATCTGTTCATCGGGTTGTAGCATTCCTCAGGTGTCAATAGGTTGAGTCCGTGCTTATTTTATACTATCTCAACTTATTATTGTACCAACTAAATATAATTTGAATACGAATTCATCAATTCGTGCGTTATTAAATAAATACTATCACAAACCGGCCACGGAGAGTTTTTAAATTGAAAGGTCACTTACGGGTATATATCGACTCGAATCGGTCAATGTATTTGCGGTAGTTTTTGTTTCCCCATTCGTCTTTCGGATGGGGGAACGTTTTCATATCCCTTCATCAGTTAAAATAACCCGCACACCTGTTTGCGGATGTGCGGGTCTGGAATCGGTCACTTTCGGGTATATAACGAATCCGAATCGGTCAATGCAAACACATCGCTATCATGTTATTCCACTTCGTCCATGTTGATCTCATACCCCGACGATACAAAAGTCCAGTCTTGAGGGCGATCGCCGTTCTCACAGGTAACGGTCAGACCGTAAAGCCCGCTTGCCGTAGCGTTGAATCCGTTAAGCGGATTAACGTTGCTGCTGCGACGCAGGTTGAAGAACATGAATGCGCCGTAGCCCTGGGCTTTGGCACGCTTGGCCAGCGAATTCAGCGTCGCTGCGTTGGGAGCAGAGCCGAGATTCGTCGATACCGGCGACCAGCGGGTTTTGTCCACCAGACCGGATGTCATGAAGCTCGAACCGAAATAGCCATGATACGCATAGTCGATGCAGGCTTTAGCCTCGCTGTTCAGCGTGTTGGTATACCCCCAGTCGAAAACGGTGATGAGTTTGTCGGCCGGCATCAGCGCGTGGAGTTTGGTGATGATTTCGCTGTACGAAGTAGAATTGGTAGACGAATAATTAGCATACTCATCATCGAATCCGATTCCGTCCAGACCGTATTTTTCCACAGCATGGGCCAGGATCTTGGCGAACTGTGTGGTCTGGGTATCGTTCATGTTGGCGACACCGATGCCCTGCCAGTCGCCCAGCACGGTCAGCAGCACCTTGATGCCCTTGTCCTGCAACGGTTTCACGTAAGTCTGATAACCGCCGTTTTCGAGCAGGTTGGTCATCTTGTCATTCAGGAAGAGCGTAGGCTCTACCACTCCGTTCACCGTCCGCTTGTGGATGTTCGAGGCAAACAGCTCCACGATACCGGCAAAGGGTTTGCCGTTGGAGAGCATGTAATCTCCGGCATTGAGCGGGTTGGTGTCGTTGGTCTCGACATAGATGGCCACCACGGGCGTATCGCCGTAAGCACGGGTTTGGGGAACTGTGCCCTGATCCATCGTCGGCTCCTCGGCCTGCTGGCACGAGAACATCATCGTAGTACCCAAGAAAAGGGCTGCAAAAATTTCAAAATAACGTTTCATAGTCGTTTTTAGTTTTAAAGGATCAATAACTGGTTAATCGGTTTGTTTTGGGTTTTGGTTTTTGTTTTTTCTGTCATTCAATGAGTTTTAAGGGTTAAAGAATATGTCGTTTAGACCGAAATAGGCATGCCTGTAAGTTTACCAGTCTTTTAACCATTTGTTATATCCTGTACCACCATTCGGGAGTTTGCCCAAAAGAGATGTATCGAATGAATATTCATTATCGCTCATAATGGAGGGGCCCCAAGGTGTATCCTCGATCATCCAAGCGCCATCGTCGGCAAAATACGTATATCCAACCTGAATGCTGCTAGCCCAAGTGCTTTCGAAATTATCCTGAAGAAGCGTCCGCAGACTTTCAAAAACCAGAATATTGCTCTGCTTGTTTCCTGCCTGACGCCAGAAGAAAATATCGGTGAAATAGTCATTTATAGTGTTCGGGCCCTGCGGATACCACGGAATATTGATACATCCGTATTTCGCAGGATCGAGGCCGGCAATAGGCTTGCGGGGATGATCCGTCGAGACATATTGCTGCCCCTGATGCCAGGGATCGACAATCTGAACATTTTTCTCATTGTCCAGATACCCAGACCATGCGTAATCGAGGTATTGCCCGACTTCGATGCCTCCGGTCGCCCCGGTATCCCAGAAATACTCGGTGGGGGCTTCGTAATCGGTCAGCGTCACCAGTTTGTCATTGCCGAGCGCTTCCCGCATCGCTTTGATGAGTTTCGGATAGGAGGTCGTGTTCATGGCGGGCATTCCCTCCTTGCCGTAGGCGGCATTGCGATCCCAGAAATTCACACCGTCGAGTGCGTATTCCGTGATAACGGTCTTCACCTGGGCTACGAAATCGACAATCTGGGCGTCGGTCAGATTGCAGAATCCGAGCCCTGTTCCGCCACCTTCCAGACAAATGCAGACCTTACGGCCTTTATCCTGCAAGGGCCTGATATATTTGTCGATATGGTCGAGGACATAGCGCATGTCGTTTCCGAGATTCAACAGGGCGCGTCCCGTCTCCGCATCGTAATCCAATACCACCTTGTTCAAATTGACAATGTTACCGATCGTCCGCAAGCCGTCTTCCCGCTCGCTCCACGCATTTTCCCACGTATTGGCATCGAGCTTGGACATGAGGTATTCATCCACCAACAACGGCTGGTATTTTTCCGTGTCGAGATAGAATACGGCAAATACCTGGTCGGCATTGAGCTTGTACTCCCCGAGTTGTCGTGCGCGAATTGAAATGAGATAATTGATTGTCTGATGCTCCTCGGTTCCGGCCTCTTCAGCCACCGTCAGCGGCAGATAATATTCGCCCGGAGCCAGATTCTCGGCCATGAAGCGGATGCGTTTAAGTGCAGAACGCTGATTTTCTGCCGAGAGCGAAAGCGTTTTGCCGTCAGGAAAATCATAATTGCCTTCGGGCAGCAACGTTCGCTGCTCGTCGTTCGCCTCGTTCCACCCATCGAGCAGCGAACCGTCGATCCATGCGTCGAGGGATAATTCCGAAGCCGGCGCTTTTGAAAACTGGTAATAGAAGTTGGAAGTTACGAACCCGGATCCTTCCGTCATCCGAATACGAACCTTGTCGTCGGACATACTGCTGCTACGCAACCTTCCATAGATATTCTCCAACGGTTCCTTGTCGGGAAGTTTCCCGCCCTGCTGCTCTACGGTGTCGGCGTCGCAGGCCATAAGGCCTGCGAGTGCCGCCGTACAGAGAAGCGTCGCAATTCCCGTTTGCAAACTAAAAATCGTCTTCATAATCACTCGTTGTTTTCGTTAAGTTTCGGAATCTCGATGCCCTGCGGCCAGATAATATCATACTTAGCCACTCCGTCATTGCGGTACATCGAATAGTCCTTGACCGTATTGCCCGAGGCATCGTTGCACTTCCAATAGCCAAGAAGCGTCGGATCGTCCTGCGGGTTTTGAATGTCGTACATATTGTCCCAGATCTGTTCGGGCGTACGGGCCACCGACCAGACACGTGCTTCGGCGATCTTGCCGTTCAGAGGACGGTAATCGTCGTAGGAGCGGCCGAGGAAGAACTGGTAAGCCTCGCCCAGCTTGTTGTAACCCGTGTCGTCGGTCTCGTACTGCGGTTTTTCGTTGTCGGGAGCCGTATTCCACAGGTCGTAGAGCGCCCGCATGGCCAGATTGATCTGGTTCTTCTTGCTCTGCGCCGAGATGCCGACATCGGTCGCTTCGCTCTGAATCTGGCCATCGACATAGATGCGTGCGGTACGCGCCGCTTGGTCATATGTGCAGGCGACATGGTACCAGCGCCCCTTTTCGAGGTTCTTCGTCGCATCGCGCCCGGGAATCTTCCCGAAGGACGAGCCGGCACCCGATCCGTCGAACTGCAACTGCTGACGCTCGAAATTCGTGTCGCCGATACGCAGCAGCAGATACTGCTCGACACCCATGATGGACGAGATGTTGACGGGGCTGCCCGTAGCGTTGCTCGTCGCAAAATCGTCGAGGTAGATAAGGGCCTCGTAGGTCACGGCCGTCAGACCGTTCCAAGCCTTGCTGCTTTCCGAATACTTGTCGAGGGTCGGGAACTCGATCCAGTTGTCGGTGAGCTGCGCTGCGACCGTAATGGCCGAAGAGCGTTTGACGACATAATAGGCGGCCTCGGAGCCTTTCAGCACCGACATCGACGAATGGGAGATGCGCACCGGCAGCAGGTAGGTCTCGTCGATGGGCAGCGCGCCGGTCTGCTGTTCGCCTTCGCCCATCAGCCCTTTCAGGCGGAGCGTCACCACCTCCGACGCGGTCTTGCCGGCATGGATGGTCACGTTGTCGGACGACAGCTCGTAATACTTCGCGTCGAGCATTTTCCAGTCCGAACCGTAGCGGGCGTTGTAGGTCGCCACGAGCGACGGATCCACCGTGAGCGACACCGCGACGTCCTGCCCTTCGGGATAGGCCAGCGTCGCCTGAATCGGCTTTTCGACCGTGGGCGTATTGTTGCTGAAGGTGGCCGGCTGCACCTCGTCGGTCTTCGACACGTCGAGGTACACGACATTGTCGAACTTGTGGTCATCGGCATCATAGTTATCGCAGGCCGTAAAGGCCCCCGCTGCCGCAACGCCCAGTATGAGATATTTATGTATTAATTTCATAGCGTCGGTTATTTAGAAGGATTAAGCGTCTGGATGGCCTGACGGATCATTTTGTAGTTCATGTCCGCATTGTAGTAGTCGTTGCCGATGTTGTAGGCCCCCAATCCGCACAACGGACCGTAGGCTATCACGCGGCGCGACATCTCCTCGACGGCGGCATACTCCACGCGGTCTTCGTCCTTGAGGGGCGCTCCGGCCTCGGCCGCCAGCAGGAGTTTCGAAGCCGGAACGGCCGCGTAACCCGTGGCGTTGAGTATCTGCAGCTTCACGTCGCCGACATCTTCGGTTTTCTCGGTGTCGAGGATGAAATAATCCACCTTCGCACGGTCCGCTTCGGCGACGAAGAGCGGATTGCCCTCGAAGACGAGCAGCTTGCTCTCGTCGGCCGAGAGTTTCGAGACGATCAGCGCTGCGGCCTGCACCGCTGCCGGATCGCCGGCGTTGGGAATCCCGGTGAACGAATAGCCGTCCATGCCGTTGGCGGCGACGGACGACACGACCCGGTCGAGCCATGCGCCCAGTTTCGCGGCGTCGGCGAATTCGGCGGCACGTCCGGCATAGTCCACCTGCCAGAGCACTTTCGTGCCTTTCTCGCGCATGACGGCCATATCCTCGGCATCGTAACGCGAGAAATTGTCGGCATTGGTCAGCGCCACGATATCGAGCGAATCGGGCAGGCAGCGCATGAAGTCCTTCTCGCTGGCCGCCGGTTCGGGCGAGTTGTGCAGGCGGGCGTAGACGATGAAATGCTCGCTCTTTTTATAGTCCCGCAGAGCGGCCGTATATTCCGCCCACAAGGCCGGGTCCTGCTCCCACGGTTTCTTCACGTTGTTGTCCACGGCCTCCATCTCGGTCCAGTCATTGCAGGCGGCAAGGCCGAAGAGTACGCCGAGGAGCAGGAACAAACCGGAGAAACGTATTATTCTGTGCTGTTTCATAGCGTTTAGTTGTTATAAGGTTTCACGTCCCACCATACGCGGGTGCCCATACCGTCGCCCTTGCGGCTGCCCTGCGACTCGCTGTTAAGCATCTGTACGGCTTCCTGAAGATTGGCGTTGTTCTTGTCGTATTCCTCGACGGGATAAGGCAGACGGCGGGCGCCCTGAGCCAGATCCACCGTACCGCCCGACTTGTCCTCGACGGCGGGCAGCAGGCGCGGATACCCCGTGCGGCGGTGCTCGGACCACGCCTCGACACCCAGCGGGAAGATGGCGATCCATTTCTGGGTGATGATACGCTCCAAATTGCGCTCTTTGATGGCCGCCTTGTCGGCGCCTTCGGCGGAATCGTCCTCCCATGCGATGGTGATCGAACTCAGGGCGGTCGCGCTGTAATTGCCCAGCGGATCGTTATAGGCCGCAGGTTTTCTGGTCTTGTCGGCGATATAGGCGTCGGCGTCCTTGGCGCCCTTGTCCTCGAACGAGAGGCGGATCGCCTGCTCGTAGAGCGCCTTGGCGGCATCCTTCGTTCCCCAGCGCAGCTCGTATTCGGCCTTGAGGAAAGCCACCTCCGCCGCGTTGATCCACAGGTAAGGCGTCGAACTGGTAACGATCATGTTCGAATACTTGGCCTGCGCCTGCGATTTGCTCGTGACGTCGATGCCGATACGGATGCCCACGTAATCGCCCTTGTCGTTGGGCAGGAACATCTTTTCGAGACGCGGGTCTTCGTAGCCGGTCATGTAGCAGAGAATGTCGGCGCCGACGCGGTGGTCGCCCCAGTCGTTGTAGATCAGCGTCGTGCGGTTCTCGGCGGCGTGCATGGCCGCGTTGTCGGCATTGGCCGTGATGACGCCTGCGGCGATGGCTTCGGCAGCCTTCGTCCGGGCGACGTCGGGCTTCACTTCGCTAAGGCGCATCGCCATGCGCAGCTTGAGCGAATTGGCATATTTGAGCCACTGGGCGATATTGCCGCCGTAGACCCGGTCGTAGCGGCTGAAAGCCTCGGCCGGAAGCGGCGTATTGGCGGCGAAGGCGGCGATCGCCTCGTCCAGCTCCCCGAACATCTTCATATAGACCTCCTCCTGCTTGTCGTACTTCACCGTAATCGACTCGTTGGTTTCGAGGTTCGAATAGGGAATAGGCCCGTAGGAGTCGGTGACGCGGTGCATGATCGCCACGCGCAACAGTTTGGCGAAAGCGACGGCCACCTCGTCGTCCGTACCGGTGACGATGCCGCGCCACGGCGTGTAAGTCTCGGTAATCACGTTGGCGAACGGCCATTTGCGCCAGTCGGCCGAAGGATTGAAGGTCTCGAACTTCGTGAGCCAGCTGTCTACCGTCGCTCCGATATAGCCGCCGAACGGACCGCCCGACAGGCTTTCGTTGAACTGGTACATATGCTCCTGCACGGGAACCACGAGTCCCTGCAGCGACTGGAATTTCGTGCCGATCTTGTAGTTCAGGGCATCCATCTGCCCGTCGGTCACTTCGTTCGGATTGCGATTCATGTTCTCGAAATCGCCCGTACACGAAATGCTGAGCAGCACTACCGAAAGCAGCAGTAGCTGCATGTATGCATTTATCTTTTTCATGCTGTTCATGGTTTAGAATTCAAATTTCACGTTGAAACCCAGACTGCGCAGCGACGGCATCATGAAGTAGTCGATGCCCTGATAGCTCAGCCCCGTCGAAGCCACGGCTTCGGGGTCGAAAGGAGCCTTGCAGTAGATCATCCACAGGTTGCGGCCCACGAACGAGACGGTGAGTCCCATCTTGTTGCGGAACCATTTGCGCGGCAGCGTGTAGCCCAGCGACAGCTCCTGCAGGCGGAAGTTCGTGGCCGAATAGGTGTAGTACTGCGGAAGTCCCGACTGCGAACCGATAGCCTGATACCATTTCTGGGCATCGACCATCTCACGGCCGTTGATCAGCACGCCGCCCGCATCGCGCGCGGCTGCCGAAACTTCCGAGACGCCGTACAGGTCCATGTTGGCCTGCGTAGCCGAGTAGCAGATGCCGCCGATGCGTCCCGTGAACAGCAGGCCGAGGTTGATCCCCTTGTAGCGGAAGTCGTTGCGCCATGCGAGGTTCTCGCTCGGAAAAACGGAGCCGAGATAGATTTGCTCGCCCTCGTCGGTGAGAAGCAGGTTGCCCGCCTTATCGACCTCGACATAACCGTTGTCGTTGAATTTCAGGTCCGAAGTGGTATAGAGGTCGCCCAGCGTGCCGCCCTGCTTGAGGATGTATTTGGCCTTGCCCAGCCCCTTGATGTCGAGTTCCGAAAGATTCAGCGGCTGGCCCGTAACGGGATTCAGCGCACCGGAAGCCAAGTCGATGATCTCGTTCTTGTTCCACGAGAAGGTAAAGTTCGACGACCAGCCGAAATCGCGCCACTGGTTCGAATAGCCGAGCGACAGCTCGACGCCGGTATTGCGGACATGCCCCGTCTGGAGGTAGATGGTCGTATAGGACGACGACGGCGGAAGCGCCGGGTCGAACGTCTGGTTCTTCGTATCGGCGGAATACCACGACGCCGAAAGGCTGATGTTCTTCCACAGACGGGCGTCGATACCCACCTCATAGGTGATGGTCCGTTCGGGTTTCAGGTCGCCGATCGGATAGTGCGTCTTATCCTTCCATATCTTGCCCGTAGCATCGTACTCGTAGGTCGGCGTGGTCAGGAAACGCGGGAACGGCAGGCCGACCGAGGCGATCGAACCGCGGAGCTTGAGGTAGGAGAAGGCGTTGCCCAAATCCCACGTCGAGGAGGGAACCCACGAAAGGCCGACCGAAGGGTAGAAAAACGACTTGGAGGGCGACCCGGCGATCTGCGAAGCCCAGTCGTTGCGGCCCGTCGCGGTCAGGTAGAGCATCTGTTTCCACCCCACTTCGACCGATGCGAAGACCGACTGCGTCTGGTCGTGCCAGCCGACCTTCTCGGCGCGCTTCTTCGTGTCGTCGAGGTCGAATACGTTGAAGATATTGGGAAGGCCGTTCTCCTGAATCGGACCGCGGTACGAAAGTTCGTCGGTCTTGATGTTGTTGAGCGAAGCGCCGACGTTGGCCGTGAGCGACCAATCGTCGCCGAAAGTCTTGTTGATGTTCAGCATCACGTCGGCATAGGTCTGCGTATCGTAGGCACGGGCTTCGGTATAGTGGCCGTTCTTGCCGCCGTCGGTGATGGTCGTGTTGGACGAGGCGTAAAGTTTCTGCGTATAGAGCGAATTGGAGTTGTCGAGACGCACGCGTCCCGAAACGCTCAGCCACGGCAGGATGTCGTAGCTGGCCGAGAACGACAGCATGTAGCGCTTCTTGTCGGTATTGCGCAGGTTGCGGTAGGCGATCCAGTAGGGATTCTGCATGCGCAGGTCGCCGCCCTCCATGTCCGCCGACCAGAACTGCTCCATGAGTTTGGTGCCGGGATTATAGCGTTCGAATTTCTTGTAAATCGCGAAATTCTCGCCGCGCGGGAAGAGATAGGCCGGGACCAGCGGGTTCGAATATACGCCCTGATTGGTCATGTTCTGGTCTTTCTGATAGATATAGCTGGCGCTGGCGTCGAGCCGCAGTTTATCTTTCAGGAAGTAAGAGGTGTTGCGGAAAGTAAAGTTGTAGCGATCGTATTCGTTGTTGGGAATGATGCCGTCGGAATTGACCGATGCGGCGGAAAAATAGGTCTGGTTCTTGTCCGTACCGCCGGAAACGGTCACGGCGTTGGTGTACACGTGTCCCGTTTCGAAGAAGTCGGCGGGCGTATAGCCGTAGCGGGCCGCGGGCAGGAGCTTCTGGCCCCAGCTGTAAATGCCCGAACCGCTCCTCACGCCGTTCGAACCCGTGCCGTAACGGTTCTGAAACTCCGGCTGCACGAAAGGATCGAGGAATTCGGTATTGCTCGAAAGCGTCACTTTGAGCGCGCCGGCCTTGCCCTTTTTCGTCGTGATCATGATGGCGCCGTTGGCGGCGTTCGAACCGTAAAGGGCCGCAGCGGCGGCACCCGTGAGCACCGACATCGACTCGATATCCTCCGGGTTGATGTCCGCGATGGATTCCGAGGCGCCGCGCGAATCGAACTCCGTACCTCCGCCTCCGCCGAAGTTATACATCGGAATTCCGTCGATGACATAGAGCGCATTGGACGACTGGCTGATGGACTTGTTGCCGCGGAGAATCACCTTCGACGCGCCGCCGACGCCCGAAGAGGAGGCGTTGATCGTAACGCCCGCGACCTTGCCCGTCAGCGAATTGATGAAGTTGGCGTCCTTGACCGTGGTGATGTCCTCGGCCTTGACCTGCTGGACGTTATAACTCAGGGCCTTCTCCTGACGCTTGATGCCGAGGGCGGTCACTACCACTTCGTCTATCTTCACGGCTTCTTCCTGAAGGATGATGGTGATTTGGGAACGTCCTTCTACTTTGATTTCTTCTGATTTCATTCCGATATAGCCGACGCGTAACACGGCGTTGCGCGAAGAAGCATTGATGGTAAAGCGTTCTTCTACATCGGTAATGACACCTGTCTGGTTGCTTTTGTCTTGAA
>OLFU01002507.1_pt1 | contig 14332 bp, 13 predicted proteins | sample 1605161 | NCBI WGS metagenome assembly OLFU01 (sample SAMEA3888914, study PRJEB22519) | human gut metagenome | biome: human gut; feature: human-associated habitat; material: faeces | place: Denmark | collected 2011
GCCCCACCGTCTGAATAAAATCCGCAGGCATATCCGTATATACACGTATAAAACGCGTAGATGCTACATCATTAGCCCTCTGCCTTGCTGCCTTTTCCATATACAGGATAACCGACCCGAACACAAGTACCGCTATGCCCAGAAATAACAGCACTGACGCCAAACGTTTCATTTACTGCTCCTGCACTTTTACTGATTATCAATTATAGAAAAAACGAATCCAGAATATAACTGCCAGAATGACGATTACGGCCAGAATCCATTTTTCTGCCCGCGACATCCCTTTATCTGGCTGTTTTTTCTTATCGGATACCACTTCTACGCTCTTGCGCAGGGCTTTCCTGCTTTCATCAGAGTCTTTTTTCTTTACAGGAATTCTGGCATCATCGGCTGCTGTTTCCTCATTGAAATACTGAATAAGCATATTGCCATTAAGGCCTACGGCTTCCGCATAATTGCGGATAAAACCGCGCACATAGACAGCATCGCGTATCTGGGAATACTGCCCGTTTTCAATGGCGATGATATAGGCTTCATTAATAAATGTCCGATCCGCAATGTCTCTGGTGGAAAGCCCGAGCGACTTGCGCTGTTTCTGTAAGATATCTCCTACTGTACCATTATCCATGATTTACCTCTTTATTTACATTTCCGGATAACAGTTTATCCGCTTGTTCTTTATTCATAAGGATTTCACGGGGCTTTGCTCCGTTAGCCGGGCCTACAATCCCCATCTCTTCCATTGTATCCATAAGTCGTCCCGCCCTGGTATACCCAATACGGAAACGTCGCTGAAGCATAGAGACAGACGCCCTTCCTGTATCCAGTATCCATTCTACCGCTTCTGGGAAGAGTTCGTCCTGTTCTTCCTCCACAGCAGCCTTTTCTGCCTCGTCAGGAGCGGTGAACACCAGGGGTTCCTCACTGGAAAGCATTTCCTTCACTGCTGTTTCGTTATGGATATAGGAAGTAACCGACTCTACTTCTGAATCTGAAACAAAAGCCCCCTGTACACGCACAGGGTTCTGTGCTCCGATAGGATCAAAGAGCATATCGCCCTTCCCCAGCAGGTTTTCTGCGCCAGCCTTATCCAGGATAGTGCGTGAATCAATCTGAGAAGATACGGCAAAGGAAATACGGCTTGGAATATTAGCCTTAATAAGACCGGTCAGGACGTCTACCGACGGCCGCTGCGTGGCCAGGACTAAGTGCATGCCGCAGGCACGGGCTTTCTGGCCCAGGCGGATAATCGACTTTTCGACGTCATCGGAGGCCATCATCATGAGGTCAGCCAATTCGTCGATGATGATGACGATAAAAGGCATCGTTTCCTCAGGATGAAGTTCGTTATAACGAGAAATATCCCTCGTATGGGTGAGGGCAAATCGCTTGTAGCGGTCATCCATTTCGCGAACGGCCCAGCGCAGGACACTGGCGGCCTTCTTGGGATCGGTCACGACCGGGGTCAGCAAATGAGGAATTCCGTTGTAGTTTGATAATTCAACGACTTTCGGATCGATGAGAATCAATTTTACGTCTTCCGGCCGCTGCTTAAAGAGGATGCTGGCAATGAAGGTGTTGATGCAGACACTCTTCCCGGAACCCGTAGACCCTGCCACCAGAAGGTGCGGCATCTTGGTCAAATCGGCTACGATGGGATTGCCGGCAATGTCTTTGCCCAAGCAGACAGGAACGCCTCTGGCGGCCTTTTGGAAGGTTTCACTTTCGATGACGTCGCGCAGGTTGACGCCGGTCAGTTTCTTATTCGGCACTTCAATGCCAACGGCAGCCTTGCCGGGAATCGGCGCTTCGATACGGATATCCGTCGCTGCCAATTTAAGGGCAATGTCATCGGCCAAGTGGACGATTTTACTGACCTTGACACCGGCAGCCGGTTCCAGTTCATAGCGTGTAATGGACGGCCCCTGGCTGGCATTTAAAATCTTAGCATCGATGTTGAAGCTCTGCAGGGTTTCTTTTAAAATAGCAGCATTTTCCCGAACTTCGTCACTGAGACCGACCGTATGCTGGGGACCTGGCTTCAGAATGGAAACAGACGGCAGGCGGTACAATTTCTTGCCCTCCGCTTTAGGCACGGCACTGCTGCCTTCATCACTGAGTTCGACAGCCACACTGCTCTGTTCGACTTCAATCGGTTTGATATCGTCCATATCGTGGCTGAGGACATCCCGTTCTTCGGCTAAGGATGGAGCCTTGGTCGGCTGAACGTCATGCGCCGTCGGTTCCGCATCGGAAACGACGGTTTCATGGATCTGACTGTAATCAGGAGCCTCTTCCATATCGTCTACGCCCTGTTCAAGGATGTTATCCCAATAATCATCGGCCTCTTCGGAAGACAGGTTTTCCTCGATAGGACGAGAATCAAAGCTTACTTCTTCAACGCCGTTTCCAAGATCCCGAGCATCGGAAATCTGAATGCCCTCGGGCTGTGCTTCCGGAACGGCAGTCGGTGCCTTGTCCGGCTCTTCCTTGGGAGCCTGATCAAGAGCTTGAAAATCGAAAATCTTCCGCTTTTCATGCCATTGGCGCAGGGACTGGGAGGCATCCTGCAGGCCTTCGACAGCTTTTCCGGAAACGCGGACCGCTTCCTGGCCGGCCTTATCGGCTACGACGGCTACAGGTTGAGAAATCGACCAATTCTTCCAAATCAGAAAGGTAACGATAGCCGCTCCCACAATGGCCATAAAGGCCCCAAAAAAGCCGAGAAACTGCTGCAGCACCGAGGATACGACGGCCCCGATGATACCTCCTCCGACAGACAAGCTGGACGGCAGGAATTCCGTCCCTTCCGGAATGACCAACAAATGGATGAGTCCTAAGAGGAGCACATAAATCCAAGTGCCGATGAGCCAGGACCGCGATACGGGGCAGGCCTTGCGAACGACAATATACTTCAGCCCCAGAACGACCAAAGACAGGCTGACGACAATCCGTCCCAAGCCAAAGATATACGATAAGACATTGTCCACATTATGTCCGATACGACCGGTATCGATGCCCATAAACCCGACGGTCGCGAAGACGCCGAATAAGATGCAGAAAATACCGATAATCTCATATTTTAAAAGGGGCGACTTCTCTGCCCGTTTGGCAGTCCGAGTCCGCCGGGTCGTCCGCTTGCGGCGGGGGCTTTTAGGGGTCCTTCCGTTTGCCAAAATAGTTCACCTTCCACTAATAGATTACTTGTCACTGCGGCGTTTATGCCAGGTAGCGGCCATATCTTTTTCATGGCCATAAGGTCTTTCCTGATAATACGACACACCTTTCAGGGCCTCCGGCAAATACTGCTGATTGACCCAGGCGCCGTCAAAATCGTGAGGATACTGATAATTTATACCGTGCCCCAACTTGGCGGCTCCGCTGTAATGACTGTCCCGCAAATAAGGCGGAATGTCGCCGCAGTCTTTACGGCGTACATCACGGAGAGCCGCATCGACGGCAAGGTAAGCGCTGTTGCTCTTGGGTGCACAGGCAACATAGATGACGGCTTCCGACAAGATGATCCGTCCTTCAGGCCAGCCGACAAATTGAACGGCTTGAGCCGCTGCATTGGCGATGACCAAGGCCTGGGGATCGGCAAGGCCGACGTCTTCAGCAGCACAGATGACCAGGCGGCGGGCAATAAAGGACGGCTGCTCGCCGGCTTCGATCATGCGGGCCAGGTAATGCAGGGCCGCATCGGGATCAGAACCGCGCATGCTTTTTATAAAGGCCGATACCGTATCGTAATGGGCATCGCCTTTCTTATCATAGGTATACACCTTATGACCGGCTACTTTTTCGATGGCTTCCTGTGTCAACTTCCCGCCGGCAGGAACGACCATGGCAACCTGTTCCAACAGATTAAGGCCTACGCGGGCATCGCGGTCAGCCAGGCGGGCAATGGTTCCCAGCATTTCGTCGCTGCCTTCAATGCCGAGGTTTCCCAATCCCTTCACGGTATCGGTCAGCGCCCTGCGCAGCACAGACACGACAGCCTGTTCTGACAAGGGCTGAAGGGAAATGACCCGCAGCCGGGATAATAAAGGCCGGTTGACTTCAAAATAAGGATTTTCCGTCGTGGCCCCGACCAAGATGACCGTCCCGTCTTCGACATAAGGCAGGAGCACGTCTTGCTGACTCTTATTGAAGCGGTGGATTTCATCGATAAAGAGAATCGTCCGCTTTTGATATAAATGAACCGCTTCCTTGGCAGCTGCAATCACTTTTCGCAACTCTGCCGTCCCGGCGGTTACGGCATTCAAGATCACAAAGCGGCTGTCCGTTTCCGTTGCGATGACATGGGCCAGCGTCGTCTTCCCGACGCCGGACGGGCCATAGAACAAGAGCGACGGAATCGTATCCCGTTCGATCATCATCCGAAGGAAACTCCCCGGACCTATCAATTCATCCTGTCCATAGACGTCATCCAATGATTCAGGCCGCATGCGGACGGCCAGCGGCGCATACTCCCTGCCGCTTCGTTCATCGGCCATGGAAAATAAATCGTCTCCGCTCATTTGTTTGCTCTCCAGACTAAATAGAACGCCGCCAAGAGGTTCTTAGCGGCGGAAACATACATACATTCGTGAACAAGAAAAGAGCCCCACCATGCCGTTTATAAACCGAGTTTTGAGCCTGCCTAAGCAGGTGGGTGTCCTCCTATATGGGTCGACAGTCCAGTGAAGGCATTGCCTCGCAATATAGAGACCGAACTCCCAATGTAAAAAGTGTTGGTTCAAAACATCGAGACCATTTACGTACACAGTAGGGTTTCTTCTTGTACATAGTATAATAAAATACTCAAGAAAAATCAAGCCTTGACAATGGGAAAAGGGGCTGCTGCCCATACAGCATCCCCTTTTCAAGACCTTAGCAGGCCCCGGAAGGACCTGTTAACGACTTTATGACACCGATGAAAATCGGTCTTATTTTACAACCTTTTTAACCGTTTCGACGACATTTTCTGTCGTGAAGCCGAATTTTTTGAACAGCGTGCCTGCCGGGGCCGAAGCACCGAAGGACTTCATGGAAACCGTAGCACCGTCGAGGCCGACGTATTTGCCCCAACCGAAATCGGAAGCGGCTTCTACAGCGACGCGGGCCCGTACGGCTTTCGGGAATACCTGTTCTTTATAAGCTTCATCCTGCTGTTCGAAGAGTTCGAGGCAGGGCATGCTGACGACGCGGACGTCGATACCGCTCTTGGCCAATTCAGCCTTCGCGTTGACGGCCAATTCGACTTCAGAGCCGCTGGCCATGATGATGGCATCGGGAACGGCTTTCGAAGCGTCGGCAATGACGTAAGCACCCTTCAAAGCATCTTTACTGCTGCCGGCAAGCTGCGGCAGGTTCTGACGCGTGAGGACCAAAGCCGTCGGCGTTTTCTGGCTGGTAGCTGCTAAGCACTAACCGGCTGCCGTTTCCGTAGCATCGGCCGGACGGAAGACGTTGACGTTCGGAATGGAACGCAGCATCGCCAGCTGTTCAATCGGTTCATGTGTCGGGCCGTCTTCGCCGACACCAATGCTGTCATGGGTCAGGACGTACGTCGTCGGAAGTCCCATGAGGGCAGCCAGGCGGATCATCGGTTTCATGTAATCGCTGAAGACGAAGAAGGTACCGGCATAGGGGCGGACACCGCCGTGGAGGGCCAAACCGTTAGTCATAGCACCCATGGCCAGTTCGCGGACGCCGAAGTGGATGTTGCGGCCGCTGTAATCAGCTTTGCCAAAAGAGCCTTCGCCCTTCATTTCCGTCTTGTTCGACGGAGCCAGGTCAGCACTGCCGCCAAAGAGCTGGGGAATGCGGTCTTTCAAGCGGTTGATCATCGTGCCGGACAGGCTGCGCGTTGCCTGCGGTTTATCTTCATAAGCCCAGAATTCTTCATCGTTTAAGAGGGCTTCTGCATCAATATCGGAATGGAAAGCATCCCATTTGGCCTTCATGTCCGGGAAAGCAGCCACGTAAGCGTCGAACAGCTTCTGCCAATCTTTTTCGGCAGCTGCAGCTTTCCGGCTCAGTTCTTCATAATGGGTGTAAACTTCGTCGGGAACGTAGAAGGTTTCTTCCGGCTTCGGCCAGTTGAGGTTTTTCTTCATAGCGACGACGTTTTCTTCGCCGAGAGGCGAGCCATGAGCATCGGCAGAACCCTGTTTAGCCGGGCAGCCGTAACCGATCTGGGTCTTAATGGTAATGAACGACGGATGTTCTTTATCGGCTTTTGCTTCTTCGATAGCTTTGCCGATGGCATCCATATCCGTGCCGTCTTCGACGGTGATGGTCTGGAAGCCGAAAGCGGCCATGCGGGCCTGGACATTTTCCGTGAAGGCCAGATCCGTACTACCTTCAATGGAAATGCTGTTGCTGTCATAAAGAATAACCAGCTTGGACAGGCCAAGGGTTCCGGCCAAAGAAAGGGCTTCGGACGAAATACCTTCCATCAAGCAGCCGTCGCCGCAAAGAGCAAAGGTGTAGTGGTCGACGACGGGATAGTCCGGTTTATTGAAAACAGCCGCCAAATGAGCTTCGGCCATAGCCATGCCGACAGCCATGCCAAGGCCTGCACCGAGAGGACCCGTCGTAGCTTCAACGCCGGTCGTATGGGCATATTCCGGATGGCCCGGTGTCAAGGAGCCGTCTTGACGGAACTGCTTAATATCATCCAAGGTAAGGCCGTAGCCATACAAGTGAAGCAGCGAATACAGCAGCATCGAGCCGTGGCCTGCAGAGAGGATAAAGCGGTCCCGGTTCGCCCATTTCGGGTCTTTTGCATTGTGGTTCATGTGATTTGCCCAAAGTTCATAGGCAATCGGGGCAGCCCCCAAGGGCAGTCCGGGATGGCCGGAATTTGCCTTTTGGATTGCATCCGCCGACAATACACGAATGGCATTTACACAAGTCGTATCAATGGTGCTCATTAGTCAAATCGCTCCTTTTTAGGTTCGTTAAATATAAATAAACATTTACACTTTATTATGTAAAAAAAGGACTGTCCTGTCAATGGCAAAATGTCTTTTCGAATATGAATTCATTCGCTTGGCTGTCATTTAGGATAGCCAAAAAGAATTATGCTATAATAAAAAGGCCTGTATATTTCGCATAGAAAGGATAGGATCATGACTAAAAAATACTTTTTCTTTGACATTGACGGGACCCTGGGTCTTGGAATTTCAAGCATCATTCCGGCTGACAGCCTCTATTGCCTGCGCCGCCTCATGAAGGCCGGCCATTTTGTGTCCATCGCCTCAGGAAGATTACAGCACGATGCTCAGTCCTTTGCCGACCGCTATGGGATCCCGGCCGTCGTAGCCGACGGCGGCAACAGCTTGTCCTTAAACGGAGACGTGTTCGAAATGACCGGCCTTCCCCTTGAAAACTGCAAATCCCTCCTACACGAATTGGACCGGCGCGGCTTTGCCTGGGCCGTCGTCACCGACAACACGATCCATCGTTACACCCCCTATGAGACCTTTCCCCACGCCGACCCGCGCAACTATATGAAAACCGTCGTCAAACCCATCGATATCGACGAGTTGACGACGGTCTATAAAATCATGTACGCCCGGCCGGAGAAAAAAGACGATGAACCCGATTCATACGGTCTGCCTCACTTGGAATATATCGACCATACGTACCTCATCGAACCGACGGATAAGCGCCGCGGCATCCTGCGCATGCTGTCCCGCGTCGGCGGAAAGCCGGAGGACGCCGTCGTATTCGGTGACGGATTCAACGACATCACCATGTTCGAAAAGCCATTCTTCGCCATCGCCATGGGCAACGCCCGGGAGGCCCTCAAAGAGCGAGCCGACTATATCACGGACGACCACGACAAGGGCGGCATTTTAAAGGCCTGTAAAAAATTCGGCTGGTTATAAGGGATCGTTCCGGCCGGCCCCTTTAAGGAGTGCATCTTTCAGCCGGTCTTCGATCTGAAGCAGTTCCTGTTCGGCTGCCTGCCGCTTCTGACGGCCTTCACTTTGAATGCGAAGCGTATCTTCAATGGTAGCAATCAAATCGTCATTGACCTGTTTTACCGTTTCGATGTCGACGATGGCCCGTTCATTTTCAACGGCCGTGTCATGAGAATTCTGCTTGAGCATGGCGGCATTGCGCTTTAAGAGGTCATTCGTCGTATTGGACACAGCCTGCTGCATCTGGAGGGCTTCCTTCTGCCGACTAAGACCGAGGGCCAGGATCATCTGGTTCTTCCACAGGGGGATCGTATTATAAATAGCGCTCTGAATCCGATCGACGAGGATTTTGTCATTGTCCTGGATGATCCGGATCTGCGGCGCCGTCTGAATGGCAATGGTCTTACTGATTTTCAGGTCATGAACCTTCTTTTCAAAGCGGCTGACAGAATTTTTAAAATCCTGGACAACCTGTGTCGCCATCGGGTTGTCTGAGGCCTGAGCCTGGGCTTCCAATTGAGGAATCGTCGTTTCATTCAATTCCTGAATTTTTTCTTCCCCGGCCTGGATGTAGAGCTGGAGCTGCTTAAAATATTCCAAATTCTTATCGTACAGCCCGTCGAACATGGCTACGTCCTTCATGAGGATCATCTTCTGCTTGTCGAGACCGGCCTGAATATTGTCGATCTGAGCCGACAAGGTCAAATAAGACTGCTGCAATGCCGGCACCTTTTTAAATAAGGACCCGACGACAGGAATATTCGCCAGGAATCCCTTAGCGCCATCTTGTTCTTCTTCAAAATCGTGAACTTTCTTTACCAGGTCGTTGAGAAGGTCACCGGCTGCCGTCTGATCAGTACTCTTTACGGTCGATAAGATGCTGTTGGAGAAAGACGCGATATTGTTTTGGGCAGCAATGCCGTATTGGGCAATGGCATTGGCCGTGACCAAGTTTATCGACTCTTTGATGGTATCGACTTGTTTCCGTTCTTCGGCTGTAAGCGTTTCCACCTGACGATTAAAATTGACCAGTTCCTTCTTTTCATAGCTTTTGGGAGTGCCCTCATCGGACTGTTTTTTATCCAAAAGGTCGTTCAAATTAATCTCCGCCATAATAACACCCTACTTTCGTTTCGTATTTAAAAATTTATCCGTCAAATCAATGATTGAGTTGACCAAATCATTATTGCGTTCCGGAATTTTTCGGCTTTCGGGAATTTCAGGCTTTAAGCCGTCGGCAGCCATATTGTCCTTCATAACCTTCATTTCTGCATCGAGGTCCATGAGCTGGGCATTGAGGACCTTAGAAAATTGGTCGGCATAGGCTTCATCAAAATTATTCAAGAGTCGTTTAATCTGAAGCTTAGACTGCTGTACTTCCGCAGCGTCAAGGCCGGTCTGTTCCAGTTCTTTATACTTTTGTACCAACAAAATGGCTCGATCTTGGTAATAATCGACGAAGCGGCGTGCCAGACTGATTCGTTCCGGATGACTTTGGAGATACGTCAAAAAATTTTTAGCAATGCCCTGCATCTTGCCAACCTGCTTACGCAGTTCCTTATCGCTTAAGGTCTTCATTTCCCGATCAAGGGTATTGAAGTCTTCGACGGCCCGCTTAAAGAGGTCGGTGTTGAGTTTGTCGAGTTCTTCATTGCCGCTGGAAACGACGACTTTAGGCTTGAACTTCTTCCCCCGAAAGGCAAACCGAAGGGCAACAAGACCGACGATTAAAGCAAGAATGCCCGGGATATTGGTAATTTCCAGGATCCCTGCCGTTACGAAACAAAGAAGGGCTATAAAAAACATAAGAACGCGCATAATATTGCCTCCTCCGTATAAAGATTCTCTTTTGTTAATCATACCATATTTCCCGGACATTTGTCGTCATTCTGTTAATATTTACAAAAAAAAGAAGCTGCCTGGGAACTGACCCCCTAACGTGGGACCAAAAATCTGACGTCAGAGGGTCAGTTCACTATTGGGCAGCTTCTTTTTCAGCTTGCTTTTCTTTATAACGTTTCGTCCATTTCCAGCGATTGTGCAACCAGAACCAGTCTTCCGGATATTGACGGATATGGGCTTCTAAACGGTCATTGAGTTCCTGTGTCGTTTCGTACATAATACGCTCTTTTTCTTCTTTTGAGAGCTTGTGATCTGCCGTATAAGGGCGCAGCGGCGGCTGTACTTCAACGACGTGATGGTACGGCCTGTCTTCCCGGATAAAGATAGGTACGATGGGATAGTTGGCGATACCGGACATCTTGGCCGGCCCGTCAGCCGTCAACGTATCAAGACCAAAGAATTTAACCATGATACCCGTATATCCCGGGTCCTGATCCATGAGCAGTGACCGTCCCGGAGGAGCCTCACCATATCGCGAATGCCCGTCTTATAGGTAACGTGCTGCTTCATCATGGCCCGATATTCGTTGATGAACTTATCGGCACTATGACTGTCCTGCTCCTGAGCCACTGAAATGAGGGGATAGCCGTTCATGGCAAGGACGGCTCCGAGGAGCTCCCAGTTTCCGGCATGGGAAGCCATGATGATGGCTCCGTCACCGCTTTCCTTGAGCGCGTCTAAATGCTCGCGGCCGACGAAGGAGACTTTCTCATCGAGGGTTTCCTTCGTATAGACCGGATACCGTAAGACTTCTATGATCATCGGACCAAAGCGAAGGGTACTGGCTTTGGCAATAGCCATGGCCTCGTTCGGATCGTCGGTAATGCCGCATTTCAAAATTTGCTCCTGAGCCAATACTTTTCGTTTTTTCGGGACAAAAGTCCAGAAAAAAGAACCTAAAAAAATGCCCAGGCTGCGGCAGCAGCCGTCAGGAAGATGGCAGATAATCCAGCTCAGACATTTCATGAAGGTGTACATAAGCTTGTCCTCTTACTGCTGTTCTAATTTCTGTTCTAACTGGGCAATCTTTTTCTGCAGGTCCTTGATGGTCTTGGCCATTTCCGGTAAATGCTTCAAAAATACCTGGGTGCGGCTCCATTCCATGTGAGGCCGTGCCGGGAACCCGGCATAGGTCTGATTGCCTTTGATATTGCCGATAATTCCTGACTTACCGGCAAAGACAGCGTTGTCGCCAATCGTAACGTGTCCCGTACAGCCCGTCTGTCCGGCAAAGATAACGTGATTGCCGGCCTTGGTACTGCCGGCAATGCCGGACTGGGCAATGATAAAGCAATCTTCGCCGATTTCAACGTTGTGCCCCAGGTGGACCAGGTTATCGATTTTAGTACCTCTGCCAACCTTCGTCGCCCCCAGTGTCGCATTGTCCAAGCAGGTGCAGGCGCCAATTTCGACGTCGTCACCGAGGATGACGTTTCCGATCTGCGGAATGCGGGTATGCTTCCCTTTTTCCGTGGCAAAGCCGAAGCCTTCGCCGCCGATGACGGCATGGGCCCGGATGACGGCATTTTTGCCGAGGACGCAGTGTTCATGGATGACGGCGCCGGGATAGAGGACCGAGCCTTCGCCAATTTTGACATGGTCGCCTAAAAAGACGTAGGGATAAATGACAGACCCCTTACCGATTTCAACGTTTTTGCCGATGACGGCATAAGGCATGATGGAGACATCTTCCCCGATGACGGCAGTCTCATCGACGATAGCCGTCGGGTGAATACCGGGCGTAATCGACTGACGGGGGTGAAACAAGACCAGGAGCTGCGAAAAAGCCAAACGGGGATTTTCTACGATGACCAGTGTATTATCACCGGCCGGTACTTCTTTGTCGACAATGACGGCGCCGGCATGGACCTGCGGCAAATATTCCGTATACGGATCGACGGCAAAGGTAATATCGTTTTGACCTGCTTCTTCCAGGCTTTTTACGTCACCAATGACGGCATCACCGTTGCCAATGACCGTCCCGCCCAGCAATACTGCTAATTCCTGTACTGTTTTATTCACTATATACAACCCCTTTTTACTGCATTTTGGCAATAAGATCATCGGTAACATCGATGCCGCCGGAAGGAACGGCTTCTTTCATGACGATGATGCCGACATTTTTATCCTTAGCGATATCACCTAACCGGCTTTCAAGATCCGACATGAATTGACGCTGCATGCTGGCGCCGAAAATAGTGAGTTCCTGCTGAGCCTGCTGCTGCTTCTTCTGAAAATCTTCAGCAGACATGGTCTGTTTCGCATCCTGCAGTTCCTTATCGATAGCCTTCTGCTTATCTTCCGTCTTCTGCTTATATTGCTGAACAAGGGGCGCTTCTTTCTGTATGCGCGACATATCGACAACACCTACATTATCTTTACCGCCGCAGCCGGCAAGAGCCCCTGTAAGGGCTACCATGACGGCGACGATTCCAAAGCGCTTCCAAACTTTTTTCATTCCTAAAAGCCTCCTGTTATGCCAATTTGGCAATGATATCATCGGTCACATCGGCGGCTGTACCGACACCTTCATAGTCGGAAAAGATCATGTCGATGCCCTGTTCCTGAGCAACGGCAGCCGCCTTATCACGGATATCTGCCATGATGGCTTCTTTCACATCGTTCATTTCTTTTTCTTTTGCCTCGAGCTTATCTTTCCACTCTTTATTCCACACAGCCGGTTCGGGCCGATTTTTCAGTTCCCCCATTTGCTGTTGGAAAACCGCTTGACTCTGAAGTTTGCGCCCTTCAAGGTCGGTCTTGACCTGCTGGGCATAGTCTTCGAGTTCCTTCTTAGCCTGAGCCTTGTAGGGCTCCATAGCCGCAGCGATTTCATTGGCCGTACTGCCCGTCACCAACACCTCTGCATTACTGCCTCTCAAGAGGGCTTGCAGCTGTTCTTCCGTCGCTGCCCGCTCTTCTTTTGAAAGGTCTAAGGTCTTCAGCTTCAGCTGGAGATTGACGATTTTTAAGGCATCGGCATCTGATATGACCGGCGTCGTCTTTTTCTTTTCTTCGACGAGGGCGTCATACTGCTGTTTTAAACGGTTGTTGAGCTCGTCCTGCTTGATGGCGACTTTAGCCTGTAATTCCTGATTGAGAGCCGCCGTACCGGCTGCATCGACAGCCGCAAACTGCTGCATCGACACGCCTTCGGCTTGAGCCTTACGGGAATAATTCCATTGTTCAAACTGATATTGGGCAACCATGGCATTGTATTCCAGTTCTAACCGGTGATACTCGCTGTAGCGCGGATGGCTCATGACGACGTGTTCCAAGTCTGCATAGGCATAGACCGGCGTCGCTGCTGCCGCTGGCACGGATTGATCCCGATGGCTGAAAAACCACCAGCCGGCCAAGAGGCAAACGAAGAGAACCACGGCACCGGCTGCCGCATATATCCGTTTCATAAGAACTCCTTACTGATTGTTGCTGGTGCTGCTGGAGGAAGCACTCGAATTCTGGTTCAGTTCTTTCGTAACCTGATCGGTAATATCCGTGCCGCCATAGAGAACGACGCTCTTTTCAACAACCAGGCTGAGGCCTTTGGTCTGGGCTACATTACCGACAGCCGTATCGACCTTATCTTTCAGGCCTTTAAAGAGTTCCTGACGTTTCGTAGTCAGTTCGCCCTGCATCTTCTGGAAGAGTTCCTGTTTCTGCTGGTCATCCATGTTGGCCGACTGCTGTTCAAACTGTTTCTGCATATCTTCTTCGGCCTGCTGGAGCTGTTTCTGTACTTCAACGGCATCCTGGTTATCCGGCGTAATGATTTTGCTGGTATCGACGACGCCGATATTGCTCGAAGGCGCAGCATTTACCGGATTGCCCGTCTGCATGATAGCAAGACCGGCGATACTGAATACAAAGATAGCGGCAATGACTGCCGAGAAAATTTTAATATTGCGTTTCTTACCCATTTCAGACATCATAATAGAAAATCTCCTTTATCTTACAAATAACCTATGATTCGAAGCCAATGATCATGGTCGGATACGACATACTCTAAGCCGACGTAATCGTCGACGCGATACTGAAGACCTATTTCATTTTCGGTATGCGTCAAATCGCGGTCATACCTCAGGGCCCAACGGCTGCCAAGGGGCTGCCGAAACCACAGGTGATGGCTGTCGTCGAGGCTTTCAAACTGATAGCCCATCTCGGTACCGCCGGTAAAGCGGTAGAAGTACCCGGGAATAAAGTTCCAATCGAGAGGCGAGGGCATGAATTTGACCTCCCCGTATATCTCATGGTGACTTCCGATTTTGCGTCCCAAGTGAGCCATAAGGACCGTGTCCGCTTCATCATGACGACGGCCTATATCGAGATAGGCGCCACCGCGGATGTCGTAAAAAGCAGTTTCCGAAGTAACGCTTATCGTCGTGTCTTCATCGACGGCAAGAGACGGCGTCACGTGGAGTCCGTAATGCTTGATGACCCACTGGCGCTGTACATCCCCGGAAAGGGCTGCCATGACATCCTGCTCATGACGGCGGACGAAAGCAACCGGCAAC
>OLFU01002515.1_pt1 | contig 14272 bp, 8 predicted proteins | sample 1605161 | NCBI WGS metagenome assembly OLFU01 (sample SAMEA3888914, study PRJEB22519) | human gut metagenome | biome: human gut; feature: human-associated habitat; material: faeces | place: Denmark | collected 2011
GCATCTTCAAGGTGAAGTTCGTTCTGTGTAGCACATGGAAGAGCAAGGTCAACCTTAACAGACCATACACCGCGTCCTTCATGATATTCTGAATTAGGACGGTAGTTCTTGTACTCTGTCAGTCTTGCACGTTTTACTTCTTTGATTTCTTTTAATGCTGCAACGTCGATTCCATCCGGATCATATACCCATCCTGTAGAATCACTTGCTGTTACAACTTTAGCTCCAAGCTGCTGAGCTTTCTGGATTGCATAGATTGCAACGTTACCAGCTCCGGAAACTGCAACTGTCATTCCCTTGATGTCTTTTCCGTTGATCTTTAATAATTCTTCTGTGAAGTAGAGAAGTCCATATCCTGTAGCTTCTGTTCTTGCTAAAGATCCGCCGTAGCTTAATCCTTTTCCTGTCAGAACACCTTCATACAGGCCTCTGATTCTCTTGTACTGACCGAACATGTAACCAATCTCTCTTGCACCTGTTCCGATGTCTCCTGCAGGAACATCTGTGTCAGCTCCGATATATTTGCAAAGTTCTGTCATAAAGCTCTGGCAGAATGCCATTACTTCTCTGTCTGATTTTCCCTTAGGATCGAAGTCAGAACCACCTTTACCTCCGCCGATTGGAAGTCCTGTCAGTGAGTTCTTGAAGATCTGCTCAAATCCAAGGAATTTGATGATACCAAGGTTTACAGATGGGTGCAGACGTAATCCTCCTTTGTATGGTCCGATTGCGCTGTTAAACTGTACACGGTATCCTGTATTAACCTGAACCTGTCCTTTATCGTCTACCCATGGAACACGGAATTTGATCTGTCTTTCAGGTTCAACAAGTCTTTCAAGAAGAGCGTCTTTTCTGAATTTCTCCTCGTTAGCCTCTACAACAACTCTTAATGACTCTAATACCTCTTTTACTGCCTGGTGGAATTCTGGCTCTGCAGGATTCTTAGCTACTACTTTCTCCAGTACTTCATCAACATATGACATAGCTTTCTACCTCCTAAAATAATATACGTATCCTTTTCAAAAGCGTCCCTGTCCAACAATTTGTCCAAATGCTGCGATCCAGCCGCCGGCTGTTTTTTCTACACGCTTTGGAATAAAAAAGCAGATGACTTACGCCATCTGTTTTTCTCTGACGCCTTTGTCCTTTACTATTGTAAAGCAAACAAGTGTATCTGGCAAGATTTTTTTTACAGTTTTTATTATTTTTTGCAACTTTTTACAAAACCCTTGCAGATTTTGCAAGGGTTTTGTGCTTTTTCTCATGTTTTATTCATTTTTATGAAACAGATTGTGCTCTAAATTGCATTTATTATAACACAAGGATGCCAATTTTCATCTCATTACCGGAAGTCTCAGACACCTGAACATTCATTATTTGAAGTATTTTACTCCTGATTCGAAGATCTTCATATCCTGTTCTCCGTAAATGTTCATTGCCACACTTCTATTTCTTCTTTCTGAATGCGCCATCTTACCAAGTACACGTCCGTCTGGGCTTGTAATACCTTCGATCGCACAGTAAGAACCGTTGACATTCCATTCTTCGTTCATTGTGATATTTCCTTCCGGATCACAGTACTGTGTTGCAACCTGGCCATTTGCGAATAACTTGTCCAGCCATTCTTTATTTGCAACAAATCTTCCTTCACCATGAGATGCAGGGTTGGTGTATACTCCGCCAAGTTCTGCTTCTCTGAGCCATGGAGATTTGTTCGTTACTACTTTTGTATAGACCATCTTGGAGATATGGCGGCCGATCGTGTTGTATGTAAGTGTCGGTGAATCCGGCTGCTGTCCTGTAATCTCTCCGCTTGGTACCAGACCAAGCTTGATCAGAGCCTGGAATCCGTTACAGATACCAAGTGCCAGTCCGTCACGCTCATTCAATAATTTTTCTACCGCTTCTTTCATCTTCGCATTCTTAAATGCTGTTGCGAAGAATTTTGCTGATCCGTCCGGTTCGTCACCTGCACTGAATCCACCTGGGAACATGATGATCTGTGACTGTTCGATCGCTTTTTCAAATACTTCTACAGAATCAACGATATCAGATGCACTCATATTTCTGAATACTTTTGTGATCACCTTTGCTCCTGCTCTTTCGAATGCTTTCGCACTGTCATATTCACAGTTTGTTCCAGGCATTACCGGGATAAATACGGTCGGCTGAGCGATCTTGTGGTCACAAATATAAATATCAGATGTATCATATAATCCTGTCTCCACCTTCGCATCCTGTCCTTCCGCTCCGGAATTGGTCGGGAATACTTTTTCCAGTGTTTCTTCCCATGCAGATACTGCTTCGTCTAACGCAATCTTCACATCGTTATATTCAATAGCTGCGCTGTCTGTTACTTCACCAATTACAGTATAAGTAATTCCAAGTTCAGATACCTTATCAGCCGGTACTTCTGCGATGATATCTCCGAATGCCGGTGCAAATAAGTCTCTTGCGTCTACATCGTGCTCGATCTTCACACCCATGCCGTTACCGAATGCCATCTTGCTGACTGCTGCCGCAATACCATGTCTGTCCAGTGCATAAGCTGCTACGATCTTACCGCTGTGGATATCTTCTGTAAATTTACCGTACTGATCCATAACTTTCTCGTATACAGGAATGTCGTAATTATCTGTCTCAATACGAAGCCATACCAGTTTATCTCCGGCTTTCTTAAGTTCCGGTGTGATAATGTCTTTCTCTTTTGCAATGTCCACTGCGAAAGATACCAATGTCGGTGGTACATCGATGTCTTCGAATGTTCCTGACATACTGTCCTTTCCACCAATGGATGGAAGTCCGTATCCAAGCTGTGCACTGTAAGCTCCGAGAAGAGCTGCAAACGGCTGACTCCATCTGTGTGGATCTTCTGTCATACGACGGAAATATTCCTGGAATGTGAAACGGATCTTGCTGTAATCGCCACCTGCTGCAACGATCTTTGCGATAGACTCTGTCACTGCATAGATTGCTCCGTGATATGGGCTCCATGTTGACAGATATGGATCAAATCCGTAACTCATCATACTTACGGTATCGCAGTCTCCTGTTAATACCGGAAGCTTGGCAACCATTGCCTGCGTCTCTGTCTTCTGATATTTTCCACCGTGCGGCATGAATACAGAAGCTGCTCCGATGGATCCGTCGAACATTTCTACCAGACCTTTCTGTGAGCATACATTCAGGTCTTTTAACATACCAAGCCATTTTTCTCTTACGTCTTTTACTTCTTCTCTTACGAGGATGCTGTCTTTTCTGTTCGGGATATCAACCGCTACAGTTGTCTCCTGGTGTGCTCCGTTGGTATCAAGGAATGCACGTGAAAGATTTACGATCTCTTTTCCTCTCCATGAAAGGACCAGTCTTGGATCTTCTGTTACGACAGCCACCTTTGTTGCTTCCAGGTTCTCTTCGGATGCATATTTCATAAATTCATCTACATCTTTTGGATCTACAACAACTGCCATACGTTCCTGTGATTCAGAGATCGCGATCTCTGTTCCGTCAAGGCCGGCATATTTCTTAGGTACTTTATCAAGGTCGATCTGAAGTCCGTCTGCAAGTTCTCCGATAGCAACAGATACTCCGCCTGCTCCGAAGTCGTTACATTTTTTGATCAGCTTGCTGACTTCTTCTCTTCTGAATAATCTCTGGATCTTTCTTTCTGTAGGTGCATTACCTTTCTGTACTTCTGCTCCACAGGTCTCGATAGACTCTTCTGTATGTACTTTGGAAGATCCGGTTGCTCCACCGCATCCGTCACGTCCGGTACGTCCGCCGAGAAGGATAATGATATCTCCCGGATCTGAAGTTTCTCTGATGACTGCACGTCTTGGTGCTGCCCCAAGCACTGCTCCGATCTCCATACGTTTTGCAACATAATTCGGATGATAGATCTCTTTTACTGCTCCGGTTGCCAGTCCGATCTGGTTACCATAAGAGCTGTATCCGTGTGCTGCTTCTCTAACCAGTTTCTTCTGTGGAAGCTTTCCTTTTAATGTATCTTTTACAGATACAGTTGGATCAGCGGCTCCTGTAACACGCATTGCCTGGTATACATATGTACGTCCTGACAGTGGGTCACGGATGGCTCCTCCGAGGCAAGTAGCAGCTCCACCGAATGGCTCGATCTCTGTCGGATGGTTATGTGTCTCGTTCTTGAAGTTCACAAGCCACTCTTCTTCCACACCGTCTACTTCGATCGGCACAACGATACTGCATGCATTGATCTCATCGGATTCTTCCTGATCCTGTAATTTTCCTTCACGTTTTAATTTTCTCATTGCCATCAGTGCAAGATCCATCAGGCAGACAAATTTGTCTTCTCTTCCTTTGAAGATCTCGCTGTGATCAGCGATGTACTGTTTGTAAGTCTCTTCCATCGGCTCTCTGTAATCGCCGTCGCCGAATGAAACGTCTGTAAGTTCTGTCGAGAATGTTGTATGACGGCAGTGATCTGACCAATATGTATCCAGAACGCGGATCTCTGTCATAGAAGGATCTCTGTCTTCTTCTGATTTAAAATAATTCTGGATATGCTGGAAGTCCTTAAATGTCATGGCAAGTCCGAGAGAATCATATAATTCTTTTAACTTGCTTTCTTCCATATCTTTGAATCCGTCAAAGATTTTTACATCTGCCGGCTCATCAAATACGGTAACTAATGTCTCCGGCTTTTCGCCCTGTGCTTCTCTGGAATCTACAGGGTTGATGCAGTGTTCCTTGATTGCTTCAAATTCTTCATCTGATAAGCTGCCTTCTCCTCCATGGATCACATAAGTTGTCGCGGTACGGATGACCGGCTGCTCGTCTTCTTTGATGAACTGAATACACTGAACAGCGGAATCCGCTCTCTGGTCAAACTGTCCCGGAAGGAATTCTACAGAAAAGATTCTGCTTCCTTCTTCTGCCGGAAATTCTTCTTTATATAATGTATCTACAGGTGGTTCAGAAAAGATGCCATTACATGCTTTCTCAAATGTCTCATCGGATACATTTTCCACATCGTAGCGAATCAGTACACGAACACTGTCCACGTCTTTGATTCCAAGATAGCTACGGATCTCAGTCTTAAGCTCCTTGGCCTGTACATCAAATCCTGATTTTTTCTCCACGTACACTCTTTTTACATTGCTCATAAGTAATCCTCCATAAATGAATTTTTACACATTTTCTATTGTTAGTATAACACAACAATCATTATTTAATACAATTAATATATCTAAACGCTTTTATAATCTGTACTTATTAATCCTTTATCATTTTCATTCCCGTCAATCCATTTTTACAGATTTACGATTCCTCTGGCTTTTTATAATATTTTTTAATAACGAACAATACGATCCATATCACTACCAGCACCGCTCCAAATACCTCACTAATACGGATCACCATATCAGAAAAGAATCCTTCCGGCAGCATCCGGATCATATAATCAGTCTCCGGATTGAATATCCATAGATTATTGGTAAAAAACAGTTTATGAAAAATCGTAAAACACGTCGTAAAATCTATACTGAAAGCAATGCCAAGCAGTACACCTATGACCAGCCATACACCAAGTGCGATCGAATATGCCCTGCAAAAAAGTCTCTTCCAGTCTTTTTCCCGCTTTTTAAACATCGTCAGTATGGCTGCAGCTACAATCAGGCAAACTCCCCCGACCTTAATACCTCCCAGGAATAGATTCCTGACATCTCGCATATGCATCCGGTCTCTTTCATTGAAGAAATCCTGCTCTTTCCCTTCCACCGTTGTTACAACTGACAGCTTCTCTTCTTTTCCAATCAGATAGTTCATCATATGTTCTGTCACGTACATGACATGGTCGATGTTCATATCCAGATCTTCAGTCACTTCATATTTCTGGTATTCTTTTTTGTAAAATCTATAATGACTGTCTCCATATACTGCCGCCCAGATACTGAATACAAGTGCTGCGATCACTGCACACATCATGGCCACAACCGATATGAGCGTTGTTAATTTCTTCAAGTTTTTTTCCTCCTGTTCTTCATTATTATAACACTTCTATTGTAAATACGGTTGTAATTTTCTTTCATTTCACTTATAATACAGTTAAGATTCATTAGGAGGACTTATCATGGATATTAACTATGAGTTATATAAAGTATTTTACTATGTAGCTTCCACCTTAAGCTTTTCGGAAGCTTCCAAGCAGTTGTTTATCTCGCAGTCGGCTGTCAGCCAGTCGATCAAGGCATTGGAGAAAAAGCTGGATCAGACCTTATTCATCCGAAGCACCAAGAAAGTACGTCTTACTACCGAAGGAGAGATTCTTCTGCGCCATATCGAACCGGCGATCAGCCTGATCAAGCGTGGGGAAAGCCAGCTTCTCGATGTCGGCGTACGCGGAGGACAGCTTCACATCGGAGCCAGTGATACGATCTGCCGTTATTTCCTGGTGCCTTATCTGGAACGCTTCCACCGGGAATTTCCGGGAGCGCATATCAAGGTTACGAATGCGACATCGATCCGCTGCGTAGAACTCCTGGAGACCGGGCAGGTGGATCTGATCGTTGTCAATTCACCGAATTCCTATCTCGGAAATGTTCCGAATGTGAAAAAGATCAAAGATTTCCAGGATGTGTTCATTGCCAATGAAGCATTTAAAGAATTAAAAGGAAAGAAGGTTTCTTTCAAAGAACTTCTGGACTACCCGATCCTTATGCTGGACAGAAAGAGTACAACCAGTGAATATCTGCACAACCTGTTTCTTCAGAATCAGCTGGATCTGGTTCCGGAGATCGAACTCAGCAGTAATGACCTTCTGATCGACCTTGCCCGCATCGGACTTGGAATCGCATTTATTCCGGATTTCTGTCTTTCCCAGACAGCCGATTCGGATTCTCTGTTCATTGTTGAGACGAAGGAATCGCTTCCGGAACGCGAACTTGTCATTGCGCATAACGAGAAGGTTCCGGTATCCAAAGCCGCACAGGAGTTTTTATCTTATTTTTAATATGTTTACAAACTCTTTTTCCTGCCAAAGTATCCCTGGAGAACTACCGGTGGCAGCTACTTTTATTTACTTTCGCATAAAATACCATGTGGCATATGTCCCTCATGGTATTTTTTTCTATCATATTGTTCTATAATATATTTTTCTATAAATAATATTTTTCTGATTCTGCTTACCTCTTATCCATCTGTTCTTCCTTCCAGAACCCTGCTATCTTTTCTTCGATATTTTCACTGTTACAGATCTGGAAATCATTCCACTCCCTCGGAAACACCTCCTGGCACCGCCGGTCCATAAAACGTTCATCCAAAAGTGCAATCACCCCTCTGTCCTGATCAGTCCGGATGACTCGTCCTGCCGACTGTAGCACCTTATTCATGCCCGGATACAAATAAGCATAATCGAATCCATTCAGATTCTTCCGGTCAAAATAATACTTTAAAAGTTCCCGTTCCAGACACACCTGCGGAAGTCCTGTCCCGATGATCATTGCCCCGATCAGTTTATCTTCCGTCAGATCAATTCCTTCCGAAAAAATACCACCCATCACACAAAAGCCGATCAAGCTGTGTGCTCTTTCCTGTTCGAATTTTTTCAGGAATTCTTCCCGTTCCTGCTCCGTCATATATTGGGACTGTACTGCAACTTCAATCTGTTCCTGCGGCAGTTCCATGAATGCTTCCCACACTTCTTCCAGAAATCGGTAAGACGGGAAAAAGGCAAGATAATTTCCTGTTCTTCCTTTTATCACACGCATCATATATTCTGCATACTTACGGTACATCTCCGGTCCGCGTCTGGTATACTTCGTGCTGACATCATTTCCCAGAAGCAATAATCTTTTGCTTTGTTCAAATGGAGATTCTGCATAGATCGCATAATCATCCTTTGCCGCAGATAACAGTTTCTTATAATAATTGATCGGAAGAAATGTTGCCGAAAATAATATCGTACTATTTCCTTTTCCCATATATTCCTGCAGGCATCCCGCCGGATTGACACAGAACAGATGCAGGTAAAACTTTCCTTCTTCACTTAGTTCTGAATAAATCAGATAATTTTCATCCAGCCGGTCATGAATATATATGAAATTACGGATACCAAAGTAAAACTCCAGTACCCCTTTCCGTATTACTTCATCTTTACAGTCTTCTATAAACTCTTCCAGCTTTGTCATCAAAGACAATAGCTTAATATACACATGTGACACACTATTCAGTATCTGGCAGCCGTCACATTCTCTTTTTAACTCCAGAAGCTGCTTATTGCAGCTCTCCAACGCCGAGACAAGTTTCGGTTCTCCGTATTTTACCAGCTTTTTGATTTTCAGAAAATCTTCCTTGCAAATACTGGTGCTGTACATAGTTCTCCCACGTTCGACCAGATTGTGTGCCTCATCGATCAGAAACAGATATTCTCCTTTGACGCCGTCTCCGAAAAAGCGTTTCAGATGTGCATTCGGATCAAAGACGTAATTATAATCACATATAACCGCATCTACCCACTGCGATACATCCAGTGCCATTTCAAACGGACACACATTCCATTTCCTTGCCTGTTCTTCCAGCACTTCCCGGCTCATCTCATCTGTCGATGTGAGCAGTTCATAAACAGCAGCATTTACACGGTCAAAATGTCCTTTGGCATATGGACATGCATCCGGATTACAGATAGTTTCCTCACAGAAACAGATCTTTTCTTTTGCCGTCAATGTGATGACTTTCATCTTCAGATCCTGCTTCCTCAGGATCTCGAATGCCTGACTTGCCACCGTTCTGGTGATCGTCTTCGCCGTCAGATAAAAGATCTTTTCTCCCAGTTCTTCCCCGACTGCTTTCACCGCCGGAAATACGGCCGCCATTGTCTTACCGACTCCGGTCGGTGCCTGGATAAATAATTTCTTTTTTCTCAAAATTGTCCTGTATACCGACGCAACCAGTTTCTTCTGTCCGTCTCTATATTCGAATGGGAATTCCACTGTTTTGATTGAAGCATTTCTCTTTGCTCTCCATTCCATCTGGTATCTTGCCCATTTTTCATATTCTGATACAAGTTCTTCGAACCATTTCTTAAGTTCTGCCCGGGTATATACCTCCTGGAATCTCCGGATTTCTTCGGTATCTAAATTACAATACGTCATCTGTACTCCGATTTCTTCCAGATTTTTCTGTTCTGCATAGATATAGGCATAGCATTTTGCCTGAGCCAAATGTAAAAGCTGCGGTTCTTTCAGACGTTTCAAATCCTTAAATACTCCTTTGATCTCGTCGATCACCACACGCTTCGGAAGTTCTATGATCCCGTCCGCTCTTCCTTCTACACTCAGGATAAATCCATCGCACGCTATCTGATACTTTAACGAGACCTCTGCACGGTACTCTGCCCCCTGCTGTCTCTGGATTTTCCGGTGTATCCGGCCGCCCTGCTGCATAGCCTCCTTATCTGCCCCGCCGGTCCGGTTGTCAATGTCTCCATGTCTCAATATAAATTCCACCAGATTCCGCACCGAAATGCGGATACACGGTTGTTCCAGATTCATGATCTGCTCTCCCCCAATCGTTCTTCATACATCGGTCGAACCGCTCCCGTCATCCCTGCGATCACATCGATCACCGTCATGATATCTCCGCTCCGGTTCTTCTGATAAGCATGGTAGCTTCCCTGAATGCAAAAACTCAACATCACGTTCATCGCCGTATCTTCTTCAAACTCCGGATATTTTTCAAAAATCATCTGCTTGATACTCCGCTCAATACTGTCCGCGAAATGATTTGCCTGACTACCGGAAAATAATATTGCCGTCAGAGAATTCTGAGATATATAGGCCATCAGAAGTTCCCTTGCGAATTCTGCCGGATGCTCCATAAGATATTCCGGATGCTGAATACTGTTCGCAATCGACTGTACCACTTCTTCTTCCATCGCATCTGACAGATCGTAGATATCTTTATAATGTGCATAAAAGGTAGACTTATTGATCCTTGCACTTTCACATAATTCTTTTACTGTTATCTTTTCCAGATGTTTTCTGGAACGCAGTTCGATAAATGCATTCTTGATTCCCCGCTCTGTTTTCTCAATCCTAAGATCCATTTCATTTTCTCACTTTCCCGACACTTTTTCCCATTCGTCGGTTATCCACCCATTCGTCGGTTTTGTCGGTGGATACCTTCTCGCATTTCTCTTATAATATGATTATAGATCAAAAAAGCAACTACTGTCCATTATCTTTTCGGCAGTTAATTATTTACGTTGCATTTTTACGGAGGTTAATATGGATTTTTACGGATTTTATACAGGAAAAATATTCGACGCCTATGAATTTCTCGGCGCACACCCGGACAAAGACGGAACCACATTCCGTACCTTTGCACCTGCTGCATCACGCATTACAGTCATTGGGGAATTTAACGACTGGCAGGAATGGGAACTTAATAAAACTTATGACGGAAATTTCTGGGAATGTTATGCCAAAGGTGCAAAGCCGGGCATGATGTACAAGTACCGCATCTACAAACAGGACGGAAACTGCGTAGAGCACTGCGATCCTTACGGCTTCGGCATGGAACTCCGTCCGAACTTCGCGTCTATCATCCGCGACCTGTCCCATTACAAATTCAAAGACAGCAAATGGATGCAGAAGCGTTCAGTATGCAAGGACAAACCACTCAATATCTACGAACTGCATTTCGGCTCATTTAAGAAGCCTTCTGAAAAAGCAGACGACTGGTACACTTATGTAGAAATGATCGACATCCTGATCCCTTATCTTAAGGAAAATGATTATAACTATATCGAGATCATGCCGCTCAGCGAACACCCGTGTGACGAATCCTGGGGATATCAGAATACTGGATTCTTCAGCCCGACATCACGCTATGGAACTGCCGAAGAACTGATGAAATTCATTGATGCCTGCCACAAGAACGACATCGGTGTGATCATGGATTTCGTGCCGGTACATTTTGCCGTTGATCATTATGCACTGGCCGATTATGACGGAACTTCACTTTATGAATATCCACATCAGGATGTTGGCGTCAGCGAATGGGGAAGCTGCAACTTCATGCATTCCAGAGGCGAGGTCCGAAGCTTCCTGCAGTCTGCTGCGAACTACTGGTTAAGCGTATATCATGTGGACGGAATCCGTATGGATGCAATCAGCCGTATCATTTACTGGCAGGGTGAACCGGCAAGAGGTGTCAACAATAATGCAGTAGACTTTATTCGTGAAATGAACCGCGGATTAAAAACACTGCACCCGACAATTATGCTCTCTGCAGAGGATTCTACTTCTTTCGAAGGCGTAACAAAACCTGCTGATCAGAGCGGACTTGGATTCGATTACAAATGGGATATGGGCTGGATGAACGATACACTTGACTACTTCCGCACCGCACCGGAATACAGAAGCCGCGATTATCACAAGCTTACGTTCTCCATGATGTACTATTATAACGATGATTTTTTTCTTCCGCTTTCACATGACGAGGTGGTTCACGGAAAGGCAACCATCGCCCAGAAAATGCATGGAGAATACGAAGAGAAATTCCCACAGGCACGTGCCTTCTATATGTACATGTATGCACATCCTGGAAAGAAATTAAACTTCATGGGGAATGAGATCGGACAACTCCGTGAATGGGATGAAAAACGTGAACAGGACTGGGATATCCTGAAGTATCCAATTCACGATGCATTCCATCACTTCATGCAGAAACTGAATCATCTGTATATGACAACTCCGGCTCTTTCCGCAAAAGACTATGAAAACGCCGGCTTCCATTGGCTGGACTGTCATCAGGAAGAACGCTGTATCTACGCTTTTGAAAGAACGGATGGCAAAGAACGTATTGCCGCTGTCTTTAATTTCTCGGATGAGGATCAGAAAGGGTATGAACTTCCGGTGGAAGATGCGAAAGAACTGGAAGTGATTCTGGCTAGTGATGATGAAACTTTTGGAGGATGTAAGAAGTATACGAAGAAGAAAGTGAAGGTTACGGACGGGAAGGCTGTGCTGGATCTTTCGGCTTATTCGGCGGTGTATTTTGGGATTTAATTTATTAACCGGGGAAGCGACCTCTCAGTCCTTGAAGGAAACAATAGATAAGGATTATTGTTTCCTTCAAGTCGTGACTGGCAGCGGATGGTTAATAAATTAAATACCAAATTTCTGGATTTCCTTATTCACCCGGTTTCTCAACATGATCAAATACATATCCGACTTCGGATGCCGCTTAAATAACATTTTAATTCTCCCATAAATGGGATTGTGATCACTCGATTCACCATTTTCCCTTCTCCTGCCGACGCAATCCGTTCCGTCGGTGTCATCTGGTCTTGTCTGTGTTTTTCTAATCTCATGTTTCCTCCCGGATAAAATTTCCGTCAAATTTTTCTAACTTTTATTATACCTGCTTCACAGTCTTGTTCAATATCGTCTATACTATTTTTTCTCATTAATTTTATTTATATTTTGCATTATTTATAAGTATTTTCAATCAGATATTTCTAGCTTTCTCTGACATTTCCTTTCATTTAGGATATAATAATATTATCATAATGCTAAGAATCTGCCATTGACATTTTCTTAATGCATACTACAATAAAAGGAGTGTACTTATTATGCACAAAGATGATCAAATGACACCAAAGGAGCGTGCTTTCGCCCTCTTCGCCGGAAAACCCGTAGACCGTATGCCTATCAAGCTTTTTTCTCCGTACATCGGAATGAACTTTGGAGCATCTTACCAGGATGCTTTTGTAGAGGCGAAATCCCGTGCCCACTGGCTCATTGAAAGTTACAAACGTTTTGGTCAGGATGGCTTAAGCGTTAATTACCGTATCGATGGTATTCCGGTTGCGTTCGGTGCCGCATCTACTTATGATGCATTCGGAATTCCGATCATCAAGGAATCTGTTCTGGAAAATATCGGTAATGTTGACCAGTTAGATCTTGAAAAACTTCGTTTTGAAAATGACCATAATGCCCAGGTTGCTTTTGACGCCGTCCGCTATATCCAGGATGAATTGAATGATGAGATTTTCACCGGAGTAGGACTGATGGGACCATTTACGACCGCTGCCAACCTTGCCGGCACAGAAAAAATCTTAAGAGCTATGCGCAAAGACAAAGAGAATCTTCATAAGCTACTTGACTTTGCTGCTGACGCAACGATTGAAGTCGGACGCAAGTTCGTAGAAAATAAAATCGGTATCGGTCTTGCCGAACCGACTGCTTCTTTGTTATCACCAAAACAGTTCCGTGAATTTGTCATTCCATACTATGTAAAAGTTATGGATAAATGGAAAGAATGGGGCAGCCATGGTTCCGGCTTCCACATCTGCGGTGACACTACCAAACTCTTAGAAACCTTCCCTGAAATGGGTATCCGTGGCATCAGTATCGACAGTTCTGTTGATATCGCTTACGCAAAAGAAACAGTCGGCGATAAGCTTTCTATTATGGGAAATGTATCCCCTATGGAAATCTTAAACGGTACTCCTGAAAGTATCGAACAGGCTGTTATCGATTGCTTCCGCAAATGCTGGGACAATCCTCGCGGATTCACGATTGCACCTGGATGTGATATTCCGGTTACCACTTCTCTTGAAAATATCGATGCTTATATGCGTGCAGCAAGAAAATGCGCAAAATATCCGGTTCAGCCATCAAACTGGGAATAAAGGCTAATAAAGCTTGTGAGTAAAGACATTTTTTTACTCACAAGCTTTTTATACGATATGATATGCCAAAATCACCCATAATATATTCTATAAATCACTCTTATAGTATGTGGACTTCCTTCATAATTCCATTCTTCATCCTGTAATCCAGATTTTTTATGCACATCTGTCCTGCAAAACGTATTTTCCCTTTCATCTGAATGCATGCTTCCGCATAACTTAATGAATCTTCTTTCTGACTTCTATCATCATGAATCTGGCAATCAATTAATTTCGCTTTCCCCGTTCCAAGAAGTGCGAATGTCGTCTTCGGACAGAGGAGAATCATTGTATGCTCATCTGCCAGTTTTCCCGCCTGTTTTACAAAATCATAAGTAAAAAGATCTACCATCTGTTCGGCCATTTTCGGTCCCAGAATGTTGACACCACCGGAAGAATCCGCATAACTGATAAAGTCTGCCCCTTGTTCTTTCGCTAGTTTCATATAAGCAAGTATCTCTTTTCCTAACTTCACAAATATCCGTTCCATAAATTCCGGTTTTTTCCGCATTCCTTTGAATACATACTTAGGATCGATCAGAACATTCAATATCGTCAGAG
>OLFU01002517.1_pt1 | contig 14268 bp, 14 predicted proteins | sample 1605161 | NCBI WGS metagenome assembly OLFU01 (sample SAMEA3888914, study PRJEB22519) | human gut metagenome | biome: human gut; feature: human-associated habitat; material: faeces | place: Denmark | collected 2011
GTCCCATTCTTCTTAATCTGATCTTTACTGCCATTACTTTCACCTCCTTAAATTTGCTTAACTGATCTATTTAGAATGCGTTATACGCAATTTCTAACATTAAAACGGAAGCTTGCCGAACATTCCACCACCGCGTCTGCCCTTCTTAATCATGCCAGGCATCTGCTTCATCATCTTCTTCATCTGTTCAAACTGCTTCACCAGACGGTTGACCTCCGCAATATCGACACCGGCTCCCACCGCAATACGGCGCTTCCTGCTCGGATTCAAAAGGGAAGGATTCTGTCTCTCCTCCGGCGTCATGGAATAGATGATCGCCTCCGTGCGCGATAAGCTCTTCTCGGCTGCTGTCTCGTCAATATCCGGCATCTTGCCTGCGCCCATCCCGAGTCCCGGCATCATACCGAGGATACTGGACAGACCGCCCATCTTCTTCATCTGACTCATCGACTCCAGATACATCTCAAAGTCAAATTCGTTCTTGCGCATCTTCTGCTCAATCTTCTTCGCCCGCTCCTCGTCAAAGTCCTCCTGGGCTTTTTCGATGAGGGTCAGCACATCGCCCATACCGAGAATACGCGATGCCATGCGATCCGGGTAAAACTGCTCCAGATCCGAAAGCTTCTCTCCCATACCCGCATAAAAAATCGGCTTACCGGTCACTGCCCGGATGGAGAGCGCCGCACCGCCTCTGGTATCACCGTCGAGCTTTGTCAGAATGACTCCGTCGATACCGATGCGCTCATCAAAGGTCTTCGCCACATTCACCGCATCCTGTCCTGTCATGGCGTCCACCACAAGGACGGTCTGATGCACTGTGACATTTTCTTTTATCTGAATCAACTCTGCCATCATATCTTCATCGATGTGAAGACGTCCGGCAGTATCGATGATAACGATGTTAAAATCGTTCTTCGCGGCATGTTCCATCGCTGCTTTTGCAATGTTCACCGGGCTGTTCTTATCGCCCATGGAAAATACTTCCACGCCCTGCTTCTGTCCGTTGATCTGTAACTGTTCGATCGCTGCCGGCCGATAGACATCGCCTGCCACGAGAAGTACCTTCTTGCCTTTCTGCTTGAACTTTCCGGCAAGCTTTGCTGCTGTGGTCGTCTTACCTGCTCCCTGAAGACCGGTCATCATGATGACGGTAACTGCCTTGCCGGGCTGCAGTGTGATCTCGGCTGTCTCCGAGCCCATCAGCTTGACCATCTCTTCGTTTACAATCTTGATGACCATCTGCCCCGGGTTCAGTCCGTTCATCACGTCCTGTCCGACGGCACGCTCCTCTACGTCCTTGACGAACTGCTTGACGACCTTGAAGTTGACATCCGCCTCTAAGAGCGCCATCTTGACTTCCTTAAGCGCTGTCTTGACATCCGCTTCCGTCAGCCGTCCCTTGCTGCGCAGGTTCTTGAATACATTTTGAAGTTTTTCAGATAAGCTGTCAAATGCCATCTATAACTCCTCTAATATCTGATTGGAAATCTGTTCAATCTCCACGATCACTGCCTCGTCATGGCTCTCATGAAACTGTTTCGTCAATGCATGAATCTGTTCCACACTGTGCTTCGCCGACATGAACTTTGCGATCAGATGAAGCTTCTCCTCATACCCCTCAAGGGTCTTCGTACACCGCTTCACCATATCGTGAACGCCCTGTCTGCTGATACCTTCCTCGTCCGCGATCTCTCCGAGGGACAGATCATTGAACACGAAATCCTCATAAATTCTTCTCTGATGTTCGTTCAGCAGCTCTCCGTAAAAATCATACAGATACGCCTGTTCAATCTTCTCTTCCATCTGAAATCCCACAATCACGCCGTATCCGGCATCTCTCACTCATTGCCACCGTGATAGAATAGCATAAAAGGAAAAAGGTGTCAAGTATTTTTTCTTGACACACTTTTTCCTTCTTTTTACACCGCCATCGCCGTCTGCACGATCATGCAGAACAGACATGCCGCCGCACAGATTCCGTAGAGAATCTCACTCTTTCCTTCTGTTGAAAAAAATCCCACACCGGCCACCGCGAACCCTGCCCCCGCGGCAATGACCGGCCACATGAAAAGACCGAAGGCAGTACCGCTCCATCTGCAGATCACAAGCGCCGCAGCAATACCGCATGCTGCTGCAACAAACCAAACCATGATCTGTTTTATCCATCTGCGCATAGGGATACCTCCATACCTTCGGTTTTCATTTTATAAGAAGATGTATTTGCACACAAACAGTACCGCCAGCACATACATCAGCGGTGTGATCTTCTTTGCCTTACCGCATACGACATTGATGATGACATAAGAGATAACGCCGATCGCAATACCCTCGGAGATGCTGTACATGAGCGGCATTGCAAGCAGGCATAAGTATGCCGGAATTGCCTCTGTCATATCCGTGAACTCGATGCTTGTCACCGTAGACACCATAAGGAAGCCGACGAAGATCAGAGCCGGTGCTGTCGCAAAGCTCGGGATCGAGCAGAAAATCGGGGACAGTACCACAGAGATCAGGAATAAGAATCCGGTCACTACAGAGGAGAGGCCTGTTCTTGCTCCTGCTGCCACACCGGAGGAACTCTCAACGAATGTGGTCGTTGTGGAGGTACCAAGCACAGCACCTGCGGTGGTTGCAACCGCATCCGCCAGCAGCGCTTCCTTGATGCGCGGCAGTCTGCCGTCCTTGTCCAACATATCCGCCTTGTTTGCCACACCGATTAACGTTCCGAGTGTATCAAACATATCTACAAACAGGAATGCACATACAACTGCGATAAAGTCAAAAACATGCACACCGGAGAAATCCAGTTTAAAGCACTGTCCGAATGTCTGACCGATCGCGGTCAGATCGGTAAATCCGAGCGCCGGGTATAAGGAATAAAAACCGGCTTCCGCATCCGGAACATAGATTCCTGCCGCCTGGCAGAGCATTCCAAGCACCCAGGTAATAACGATACCGAATAAAATTGCGCCTTTTACGTTCTTAATGTACATAATTGCAATCACAAACAGACCGATCAGCGCTAACAAAGCACAGATGCCGGCAGTCTTGAAATTGCTGGTAAAGTCAACATAGGAAACAAGTGTGGAGCTGTTCGCCACTACGATGCCGCCATTCTGCAGACCGATAAATGCGATAAACAGCCCGATGCCGACGCTCACACCTTTTTTCAGATTCAGCGGGATCGCATTAAAGATTGCTTCACGCACATTGGTCAAAGAAAGTACGATGAAAACCAGACCTTCCACAAAAACAGCCATTAAAGCTACCTGCCAGGAATATCCCATCGCACCGCAGACCGTGTATGCAAAATACGCATTCAGTCCCATCCCCGGTGCCAGTGCAAACGGATAATTTGCAAGGAGCGCCATCGCCATGGTACCAATAAATGATGCCAGCGCGGTTGCAATGAGCACTGCTGTCTTATCCATTCCCGCCGCTGCAAGCATGGTCGGGTTGACTGCCAGAATGTACGCCATCGTCATAAAGGTTGTGATACCTGCCATGACTTCGGTCTTGGCTGTCGTGTTGTTTTCCTTCAGTTTAAACCATTTTTCTAACATTTTCTTTCTCCTCTTCTTTGTTTACAGACTCGTGCGCACCAGCTTCGGCTTATAACCTTTCTTCTCCAGCGCTTTCATGATCTGCTTTTTGTGCTCGGTGCCGAAGCTCTCGAGCGTGATACGGAGTTCCACCGCAGCACTGCGGTTCGTAGTCACAAACTGGTTGTGCTCCAGCTTGATGACGTTGCCCTGCTCTGCGGCAATCGCTGCCGAAACCTTGGACAGTTCTCCCGGCTTATCCGGCAGAAGTACCGACACGGTGAAGATACGGTCGCGGAAAATGAGTCCCTGCTGTACCACGGAGGACATCGTGATGACGTCCATGTTGCCGCCGCTTAAGATCGATACCACGCGTTTGTCGGAAACATCCAGATGTTTCAATGCAGCTACGGTCAGCAGACCGGAGTTTTCCACAATCATCTTGTGATTCTCCACCATATCCAGGAATGCCACGACGAGTTCATCATCCTCCACCGTGATGATGTCATCCAGATTCTTCTGGATATACGGGAAAATCTTGCTTCCCGGCGTCTTGACCGCCGTGCCGTCCGCAATGGTGTTGACCTGCGGCAGCGTCGTTACTTTTCCCGCCGCAAAGGAAGCCTGCATACAGTTCGCTCCCGCCGGCTCCACGCCGATGACTTTGATCTTCGGATTCAGAAGCTTCGCCAGTGTGGACACGCCGGTTGCCAGTCCGCCCCCTCCTATCGGGACCAGAATGTACTCCACCAGCGGAAGCTCCTTAAAGATCTCCATGGCGATCGTTCCCTGTCCGGTTGCCACTGCCAGATCATCGAACGGATGGATAAAGGTATATCCCTCCTTGTCCGCAAGCTGGCACGCCTCGTCATAGACATCTCCGTAAAGCACGACTTCTGCGCCGTAGCTCTTGGTGCGGTTCACCTTGATGAGCGGTGTGGTGGTCGGCATGACGATGACTGCCTTGCAGCCGTAGCATTTTGCTGCGTATGCCACACCCTGCGCGTGGTTTCCCGCCGATGCCGTGATCAGCCCCTGTGCACGCTCCTCATCACTTAACGTGCTGATCTTATAATATGCGCCTCTCACCTTGTATGCCCCGGTGAACTGCATATTTTCCGGCTTAAGGTAAACCTTGTTGCCGGTCTGCTGACTCCAGTAATCGCTGTATACCAGCTTTGTCTCAAGTGTCACTTCTTTGACTTTTTCACTTGCTTCCTCGAACTTGTCTAATGTCAACATCCGCTTTTCTCCTCTCCTACTTCAAATAATGCGTTTACGAACTGGTTGGAATCAAACTTCTGCAGATCCTCGATCGTCTCCCCGACGCCGATATACTTGACCGGAATGCCAAGCTCCGAGTGGATTGCCACTGCGATACCGCCCTTTGCCGTGCCGTCCATCTTCGTTAAAATAATTCCCGTGATGTCAGCGCACTCGGAAAACTCTCTCGCCTGGTTTAACGCGTTCTGTCCGGTCGTCGCATCGAGCACCACAAGCGTCTCACGGTACGCATCCGCATATTCTTTCTCCAGAATACGATTGATCTTTTTTAATTCCTCCATGAGGTTCTTCTTATTATGAAGGCGTCCCGCCGTATCACACAGCAGAACATCCGCATTTCTCGCCTTGGCTGCCGCCACCGCATCGTAGACGATCGCCGCCGGGTCTGCGCCCTCCTGTCCGCCGATCATATCCACACCGGCGCGGTTTGCCCACTCCTGCAGCTGGTCTCCCGCCGCTGCGCGGAAGGTATCCGCTGCCGCAAGCACGACCTTTTTCCCCTGGTCCTTGAGCTTTCCCGCCAGCTTTCCAACGGATGTGGTCTTGCCCACGCCGTTGACACCGATCACGAGAACCACGGATTTCTCCGTCTCAAAGCGGTATGCCGTCTCGCCGACATCCATCTGCTCCTTGATGCTGTTAATCAGAAGTTCCTTGCACTCTGCCGGATCTTTGATATGATTTTCCTTTACTTTTTTCTTCAGGTTCTCAATGATAGCTTCCGTTGCATTGACACCGATATCACCCATTATGAGGATCTCTTCGATCTCTTCATAGAAATCGTCATCAATATTGGAAAATCCATTGAATACCGCATCAATGCCGGAAACAATATTATCCCTCGTCTTGCTCAGTCCGGAAACCAGACGGCTCCAGAAGCCTTTTTTTTCTTCGCTCATCTCTTTTTCCTCGTTTCTATATGATTTGTCCCACTGCGTCCTCTGAATTAGTTGCTCAGATCATCATCGATCAGATTGACCGAAACTAATGTGGAAACACCTTTTTCCTGCATGGTGATACCGTACAGACGATCCGCTGCAGCCATGGTGCCACGTCTGTGGGTAATGACAATAAACTGTGTGCTCTTCGTCAGCTTATGTAAGTATTTTGCAAAACGGCTGACGTTGGAATCATCCAAAGCCGCCTCGATCTCGTCTAACAGACAGAATGGAGATGGTTTTAAATTCTGGATTGCAAAAAGCAGTGAGATTGCTGTGAGAGATTTTTCTCCACCGGACATCTGCATCATATTCTGCAATTTCTTTCCTGGCGGCTGTGCGATGATACGGATACCGCACTCTAAGATATCCTCATCTTCTACAAGTTCAAGCGTTCCTTTTCCACCACCGAAAAGTTCCTTAAACACTTTGTCAAACTCGCGCTGAATTTCTGCAAATTTTTCCATAAACTGTTTGCGCATTCCGGTATCCAGTTCTTCAATAATTCCAACCAGAGTCTTTTCTGCCTCAATCAGATCATCATGCTGTCCCTTTAAGAAACCGTAACGCTCCGAGATTTCTTTGTAATCTTCAATAGCATTGACATTGACATCTCCCAGTTTTCGAATGTCATCTTTGATGCCTGCAATCTGTTTTTTCAGATCCGTAAGATCCGAAAATGCCTCATTCCTCAACTCCATCGCTGCATGCAGTGTCAGCTCGTACTCCTCCCACATATAATTCGTCTGGTAGTTTCCGGCTTCTTCGAGTTTTTCTCTCTGACTGTTCAAACGGTAAATCTCTTTATCCAGGTCTGCGATTTTCCTGGAAACATCCTCCTGTTTCTGGAAAAATCCCTTGTAGGAAGCAGACATCTCCTCTTTCTTCCGGGTATGCTCTTTTAAAGCATTCTCCTGCTCTTTTTGATAATCTGTGGAGTTTAAAATTGTCTTTTTAATCTCCTCGATATCCTGACGTTTCTTCTCCACATCTGCTTTCGCATTCTTCGCTTCGTTTAACACGCCTTCGCGCTCGTCGTCAAACCGCCTGATCTCGCTCTGGATACGTGTGAGATTTTCCATTACGAATTCTGCCTTCTGACGGATTCCCGCAAGTTCTAATGTCACCTGTGATACCGCATTTGTGGCAGATTCCACGTCTGCACTTTTCGCATCCAGAATTTGCTGGAAGTTCTTATTTTCTTCCTCAATCTGGCTCTCACGGTTTTTCACATATTCAATTTCTTCTGATATCTTTGCTTTATTATCGTTGATTTCCTGAAGCTGTTTCTCTATCTCATGGTTTTCTGCGATCAGTCCCGCATACACATTTTCACTTTCGTTCTTCTGCGCCGCTGCACGATCCACATTCATTTTTGCCGTATTCTGTAAAATCAGATGCTCCTGTAGTTCTGCCTTATTGGCTTCGATATCATCCACGAGCAGACTCTGTGCTGTCTTGATATCCTCCAGCCGGTTGCGGCTTTCCTTTATCTTCTGTTCTGACTTGCTGATCAGTTCCTCTAATTCTTCGATCTCACGGTTTCTTCCGAGAAGATTACTGTTATTGCGGAATGCACCACCTGTCATGGAGCCACCCGGGCTTAAATACTCTCCCTCTAACGTTACGATATGAAGGGAATAATGATTCTTCTTTGCCAGTTTGATTGCAAAATCAATATTCTCTGTGACGATCACTCTTCCTAACAGGTAGGCAGTCACGCCCTCGTATTTTGCCTCTGTTTTAACTAACGTATTGGCAAGTCCAATGACGCCCGGTTCTTTTAGGGCATCCATATTTTTAAAGTTGCCTTTTCCATCTACACTTGTAAGAGGTAAAAAAGTTGCACGTCCCAGACGGTTCTCTTTTAAGAAAGAGATCATCTTCTTCGCAGTCTCTTCATCCTCGGTGACGATATTCTGGATATTTCCACCCAATGCCGTCTCGATGGCAACTTCATACTTCTTCTCCACCTGGATCAGATCAGAAACAACTCCAAGAAGTCCCTTATTCTGCTCCTTTTGTTCCATCACTTTGCGGATACTGTTACCATATCCATCATAGCGCTCTGCAATATTTTTCAGAGATTCTAATTTGGACTGCTGCTTGTTATATCTTGCAAGTGTCTCCTCTAATGTATGCGTTGTCTCAATGGATTTTTTCTTCCAGTCGCGGCTTTTCTCCTCCATGGAAAGTCCGGCCTGTTTCAGCTCTTTTATTTTCTGATTGACGGAATCGAAATCTTTCTGATACTCTGCTAAAACAGAATCTAAATCTGCTTCCTCTGTTTTTCTTGCTAGCAGTCTCTGGTTTAACTGGGCTTTTCGGATGTTGACCTGTTCTTCCATCGTGTCAAACCGCTGCTGCCTTGCCTTAATGGAAGCCTTGCTGTTCAACAGTTCAATCAATTCACTTTTGCCTTTTTCCATGCCTTCCATACATCTCGCGATCTCTGTCTGCAATGTCTGAAGTGCTTCTTCCGCTGCTTTTTTCTTTTCCTCAATCTCAGAGATCTGTGCGTCCAGAGTAACCTTTTCTTCCTCATAAGTCTTTCCGGAAGAAATACGTTCTTCTTTCTCATGGTCGATGACATCCAGACGGCTCTGCATATGTTCATCCGTATGCTCTGCCGAACGGATCTGCTCGTTTAAGATTTCAATCTGGCTCTCCAGCTTGTTCTTTGTCACAGCGGACTGACTCATCTCGTCACGGATTGCATTAATCTTTTCGTCCTCTGCCGCCATATCCTGTTCAAGCTTTTCATATTCTGTTTTTATCTGCTCATAACTTTCTTTTGCTTCCTGATAATCACGATCCGCAATCGAATAGTTTTCTTTGACTTCCTGTAACTGTCTGTCAATACGCTCCATTTCCAATAAGAACATATTGACATCAAACGTTTTTAACTCTTCTTTTTTCTTTAAATAAATACGGGCTTTTTCCGCCTGGCGCTCCAACGGACCGACCTGACGCTCTAACTCTGCCAGAATATCATTGACACGCACCAGATTTTCCCGCTCGTTCTCTAACTTTTTCTGGGCAGTTGCTTTTCGCTTTTTATACTTTACGATTCCTGCCGCCTCGTCAAAAAGTTCTCTTCGCTCTTCCGGTTTACCATTTAAGATACGCTCGATCTGTCCCTGACCGATAATAGAATATCCCTCTTTACCGATACCGGTATCATAGAAAAGTTCTGTGACATCTTTCAGACGACACGGACTTCCATTAATCAGATACTCACTCTCGCCGGAACGGTAAACACGTCTTGACACCGTAACTTCCTCGAAATCAATGGCAAGCTGATGATCTGAGTTGTCCATAGTGATTGCAACATATGCATAACTTAAAGGTTTTCTGTTTTCTGTACCGGCAAAAATAACATCCTGCATGCTTGCACCACGAAGCTGTTTTGCACTCTGCTCACCCAATACCCAGCGCACTGCATCTGCAACATTACTCTTACCACTTCCATTTGGTCCAACGATCCCGGTGATCCCATTGTGAAAATCGAATACGATCTTATTTGCAAATGACTTGAATCCCTGAACTTCTATACTTTTCAGATACATTTCATAACTCCGTTTCCTGCATTATTTTTTCTGGACCGGTTTTAAAAGCAGCAGTGCCTGATAGGCAGCTTCCTGCTCGGCAGCCTTCTTTGTATGACCGATTCCTGTTCCGATCACCCGCTCGCCAATCCTTGCCTCTACTGAGAAGCGTTTGTCATGGTCTGGTCCTTCCTCTGAAATTAATCTGTAATTCAGTTCTTCCTCATAATGTCCCTGCACGACTTCCTGTAAACTTGTCTTGCAGTCATAGAAAAGCTTTTTATGTTCAATATCTGTTAAAATAAATTTATGGATAAACGTTTTTGCATGTTCAAATCCACCATCCAGATAAATTGCTCCGATCACTGCCTCTAATGCATCCGAGAGAATCGAATTGCGGTTTCTTCCACCTGTCAGATTTTCGCCCTTTCCAAGGAACAGATATTTGCCAAGTTCCATCTCTCTGGTACAGATTGCCAGCGTCGGTTCGCAGACCAGACTCGCACGCAGCTTTGTCAGATCTCCTTCCGACTTGTCCGGATATGCCTTATACAAAAAGTCACTGGAAACGATTTCCAACACCGCATCTCCCAAAAACTCCAGTCTTTCATTATCAGAATGTTTTCTCAAATGTTTCTCGTTCGCAAAAGAGCTGTGTGTCAATGCCTGACGCAGCAGTTTCTCCTGTTTGAATTCATATCCAATTTTATCCTGTAATTCTAAAAAATTTGCCATATTTTCTCCTCTCACAGAGGATTTTTCGTAATACCTCAGCCACCTGAGCCATTACCAAAAAACCTCTCCTCTTTTCTTATCAGTAACGTAAAGAGGCTGTCGCACATAGAAAAGATTTCGTTGCGACAGCCTGTATGCTTAAAAGTTATATTTATGAGTTTAAAGCATTTTTGATTTGTTCCACTGCGTCTCCAACTGTTACGATTTTCTCAGCTTCTTCATTTGGAATCTCAATATCAAATTCTTCCTCTAAGCCCATAATAATCTGGAAAACATCCAATGAATCTGCTCCAAGATCATCCACAAAAGTGGTTTCCATTGTGATTTCCTCTTCATCCACATTTAATACTTCAGCGATAATTTTTTTCAGTTTTTCGAATTCCATAATTACATTCCTTCCTGTTCTGCAGAACCTAAAATATTTTTCTTGATCTTACCATTAATATCCTGTTCTTTAAAAGTAACACACTGATAAATTGAATTGGTAACTTCCTTTGCCTTGGCACTTCCATGCGTCTTCACCACAAGACCATTCAATCCTAAAAGCGGTGCACCACCATACTGGGAGGCGTCAAATGTTTTCAGTGTAGATTTTAAAGCCGGCAATGCAAGCGCAGCGCCAATTTTGCTTCGCAGAGTACTCATCATACCCTTCTTGATTGCGCCAACCAGTGTACCCGCCAGTCCTTCGTACAGTTTTAAAATGACATTTCCCACAAACGCTTCACAGACAATGACATCTGCCTCGCCATGTGGAATCTCCCTTGCCTCAATACTGCCTACAAAATTAATGTCTGTACACTCTTTTAATAATGGAAATGTCTCTTTTACAAGCGCATTCCCCTTTTCCTCTTCTGCTCCAATATTTACAATTGCAACTCTTGGATTCTTAATTCCAAGAACATTTTCCATATAAATGGATCCCATCTTTGCAAACTGAACCAGATGTGATGCCCTCGCATCTACGTTCGCACCACAGTCGATCAATAAAGAGACTCCCTTTTCCGTAGGAATCAATGGTGCCAAAGGCGGTCTCTCAATTCCGCGGATTCTTCCAACGATAACCTGTCCTCCGACAAGGATAGCGCCTGAACTTCCGGCGGAAACAAAAGCATCTGCTTCTTTCTGCTTTACCATATTCATTCCAACAACAATTGATGACTGTTTCTTTTTTCGAATTGCATTCACTGGCGGTTCTGCTGTCTCGATCACTTCCTCAGCATGTACCACTTCAATCTGTTCTTTGGGGTAAGAATACTGTTTCAGTTCTTTCTCAACCACATCCTGCTGTCCTACCAACAGCACCTTGATGTCCGATCTGCCATTCACAGCATCGACTGCACCCTTGACTAACTCTCCCGGTGCATTATCTCCACCCATTGCATCCAGTGCAACTCTCGTGATTTCCTGTTGCATACACTTCTCCATTTCCTGCGTGTCAACTGCCTTACGAAAAGTGCTCCTTACACGTCTATAAGAAAATATACTATAACTTTTTCTATAAATCAATATATAATCACATTTGTGTGATCACAGTTCTCAGTTGAAATATTCCATGTTCCGTTCCTTCTCTGCTTCTAAGTCTTCCGGAGACATATATTTCTGAAAAATCTTTTCCAGAATGAAATTAGCAAGCAGCATATATACACATGGAATTATAAATACTGCCGGTGGGAATATATAAACTGCAAATGCTGCTGCAAGGAGCAGGACAAAGAGAAGCAGTGTCTTCCACAGATTTCCCAGTGCGATCAGCGCCGCATTTTTTAAGATCATCTTTGTCTGATTCTCAAATCGCGCAATATAAGGAAACAGGTAAATTGCCCACATCGTTGCAAACATCATCAGCACTGCAAATACAATATATATTTTTCCTAACGCAACACCTGCTTTTGCATACTGATACATCACATAACAGTCGAATCCCATGATCGCATATAATAAGAGGAGGATCAGCCATACGATCGTTGACTGCCTGAAATTCGTCTTAAATGCATGCCAGAACTCCCTGCCTATGTAACTGCGGTTGTTCCGGATCACTTTATTCACCGTATAATACAATGCTGTGGTTGCCGCCCCGGCTGTCACGATCGGGATACATAAAAAAAACCAGAACGCACTCAGACAGATCACATCAATGATCTTCCCCAATCCTTGAAAAAACTTGTTGTCAACATTAAAAAAATCGCCCATATTTATTCCCTTCTTTGATTCGTGATAGAGCAATACTGCCCATTGGTAACACTCATTATAGCATAGCCCGAGACAGTCTACAATGACTGTAATTGTTAAAAATCGGTAAAGAAAAAGGACTTTCAATCTCTTGAAAGTCCTCTGATCTTCTTAAAAATTAGTCCTGAGGAATAATCTCTTTTTTGTTATATGAGCCACAGTTCTTGCATACTCTATGAGGCATCATTAATTCACCACATTTGCTGCATTTTACTAATGCAGGAGCAGTCATTTTCCAGTTTGCTCTTCTTTTATCTCTTCTTCCTTTGGAAGATTTATTTTTTGGACAAATTGACATTTACTTACACCTCCTTAAATTTGTTAAAGACATCTTGGATTGCTGCCATTCTTGGATCCAGTTCTGTTCTCTGGCAATTGCAGTCACCCTTATTCAGGTTCATTCCGCACACTTTGCAAATTCCTTTGCAATCCTCTTTGCACAGAACTTTCATCGGCCAGTTTACCAAAATCTCTCCATAGATAAGTTTATCTACATCCAGATCAAATCCAATCAGGTAGTCTATATCCTCCATCTCTTCATCATTGATTGCAGAATTTTCCAGACGGAACTCCTTGTCAATGTCGAAATGGATTCTTGTCGGAACTTCTTCCAGACAACGGCTACACGGTATTGATGCTGCCAGATCCACAGTGCCACTGATACGCAGCTTGCCGCCATCAATGTTTGCGATCTGTAAATCAATCGGTGCCTTTTCAATGATCGGGAACTCGCCTAATCTCGATACAAAGGATTCTAACTCGATCTGAACTTTTTCTGTTAAGGACTTGTTCTCACAAGTTACAATACTTGAAATATCTATAATCACAGCGCTCTCCCCAAAACTCGCTTAAGCCCAAACTCCTAAGCTGAGGTTTTTCACACCTAAATGATTATACATAGGTGTCTTTCTTTTGTCAACCACTTTTTTCACATATTGTCAAGTTTTTTCCCTTGACAGTGTTTTTCTAGCCGGATCTGCCGTTCATTTTCCATCTTTTGCACCGCAGATTCTGTCTGATCTCTCATTATTTTACAAGCGCAACTGTCTCTCTTGCAATTGCAAGCTCCTCGTTTGTAGGGATCACGCAGACCTTCACTTTGGAATCCGGTGTGGAGATCACTGCCTCATCACCGTGAGTTGCATCATTGACTTCATTATCAATAGTAATTCCAAGATAGCCAAGGTAAGCAGCGATCTTTCTGCGGACCAGATTGGTATTCTCACCAATTCCTGCGGTAAATGCGATTGCATCTACTCCGTTCATGGCTGCCACATAGGAACCGATGTATTTTGCAACACGGTAGCAGAATACTTCGATCGCATTGATCGCATATTCATTTCCTTCCACTGTTGTCATCATAACCGAAGTATTGTTTGTGATCTGCGCTTCCGTTGTCGTCATGTCGACTTTTTCTCCGTCAACTTCTTCCTGAATGCCGAACAATTCGATAAACGCGCCTCTTGTTCCCGAACCATCCTCACGGGAAACAACTGTAATGTCATTTGCGCTGTCCCAGTCTCCTGCATATTTTGCATCTCCGCCTTTATCCGCATCTTTTGCATCATCGCTTCCTGATCCACAGCCTGTCATAGCTGCTGCCAACATTCCTACCATAGATACAACTGCGATAAACTTTTTCATTTTCATAGTCTTACAATCTCCTTTTTGCTTCCGCTTTTTCATTTTTTTGTTTTCTTTTATTCTTTTTTATTTCTTTCTATTCAGCGAAAACACCTAAAACCAACTTCACATTTCGCTGTTTTCTTTTGTGCTCCTTTGCACATTGACTATCATAAATAACAAATGTAAAATGTAAAATCAGCGCTATGTTAAATCTATGTAAAATGAAATTTATTCTAAAGCAGCCGCCGGGATCTTGAACAATTCCGGACTTTGGCTTGCCGGCTATACAAAAAGCGCCCACACAAAAATCCTGTTTTTTCAAACAATGATTTTTGTGTGGGCGCTTTTTCCATGGAGTATAGG
>OLFU01002519.1_pt1 | contig 14263 bp, 15 predicted proteins | sample 1605161 | NCBI WGS metagenome assembly OLFU01 (sample SAMEA3888914, study PRJEB22519) | human gut metagenome | biome: human gut; feature: human-associated habitat; material: faeces | place: Denmark | collected 2011
GGGGGGCCAGGCGGGACATGGCCTGTCGGAGCAGCTGCCGGTCCACGTCCGCCTCGATGGGCTTCATCACCAGGTCCCCCTCGGTGCCCAGCACGTCGGACAGCAGCAGCTCGTTCCCGTCCCAGTCGGTGTTCAGCGGCTCGTCCAGGGACAGCTCCGTCTTCTGGGAGGAGGTCTTGCGCAGGTGCATCAGGATCTCGTTTTCAATGCACCGGCTGGCATAGGTGGCCAGTTTGATGCTCTTGGCGGGCTGATAGGTCCCCACCGCCTTGATAAGCCCGATGGTGCCGATAGAGATCAGGTCCTCGATGTTGATGCCCGTGTTCTCAAACCGCCGGGCGATGTAGGCCACCAGACGCAGATTGTGCTCGATGAGCTGGTTCCGGGCCTGGGCATCCCCCTGTTCCAGGCGGGCAATGAGGGCCCCCTCCTCCTCCCGGCTCAGGGGGGCGGGCAGGGTGTCGCTGCCCCCGATGTACATGATCTTCCCCGGCTGCGCCAGCCCCAGCCGGACCAGCAGCGCCAACCCCCGTTCTCTCAGCCTCCACAGGAACCCGTTCATCCTCCATCCGTCCTTTCCCTTTCCTATTTATAAGGGGGCGACCAGCGCCCCATAGCCGCCCCCGTCCGACACCGGCGTGGGGGACAGGGCCACCAGCAGCGGCCCCAATTCGCGCCCTGCCAGCTCGATCCCATCCACCCGCACCGCCAGCAGCAGCCCCCGGCTCACCCCCACCGAGCGATAGGGCAGCAGCGAGAACCGTCCCCGCCATGCCCCCCGGCCCAGCCGCACCAGGCCGGAGGGCGGGTCCTCCAGGTCCCCCCGCTCCGGGCGGTTGTCCTGCGGAAAGATGGCCGCCAGACGCGCTCCCTCCGCCACCATCACCGGTCGGCCGGAGGCCGGGTCTGTCAGCGTGTTCCCCGTGTCCACCAGGGCCACCAGCTCCGCCGCCCGCTCCCCCAGGGTCAGCCGCACGGGCAGCAGCTCCCCGGAGGCTGCGGTGTGCCGCCCCACCCGGCTGAACGCCATGGTCAGCGCCCCATAGCACCCCGCCGCCGACAGCAGCACCAGCTTTAGGTCCAGGGGGGAGTAGATGACCCCGCTGCGCCCCAGGGTCAGCCCCTGGCCGCCTATCAGTCCCACCGCCAGCACGCCCCCGGCGAAGGCACAGGACAGGGCCAGAAAGATGCCCCCCTGACGGACCAGCCGGCGGCTGCCACCATAGGCCGCCAGCAGCATCAGCACCACCGCCGCCCCCCGGCACAGGGGATGGCGGAGAAAGGCCAGCCCCGGCAGGAAAATGGCCACCGCATACCCCCCACCCAGCAGGGCCCCCAGCAAAAAGCGCAGCCGGGTCAGGGGCTCCCCCGCCAGCCGGGCCGCCGCCAGCAGCAGCAGATAGTCCACAATGGCGTTGAGCAGAAACAGGGTGTCCACATAGATCACCGTCATACCCGTCCCCCCTGTCGTGCCCCCTATTATACCGGCCCGGCCGGGAGAAATGGGTCAGAATGGGGAACAGAAAAAGCCGCCGCCGGAATTCCGGCGACGGCCATTTCTGTTCAAAACAAGCTATTACAAAAGCCCCAGCAGTTCCCGGGCCTCCTGGCGGCTGTAGCAGCCGTTCAGCACATTCAGCAGGGCGTTGGCGCTCATGTGTTCGGGCAGCTCCAGCTGTTTCAGCAGCTCCAGGCGGCGGGCAGCGCTGTCCGGTCTTCCGGTGAGACCGGCAGCGAACAGGTCGGCCTTGGTCAGGGCGGGGACGGTCTTCGTATCCTGCCCGGGGGCCTCGTTCAAGACGGTGGCCCCGGCCCGGCGGAGCACCTGCTCCAGCACGGCGGGGGTCATGCCCTCCACCCCCAGCTTGCCTTCCTTCCCCCGCTGACGCTTGCGGCGCTCCTTGCCGTAGACGTCAGGGATATAGGCGTGCTTCACCTGGCTCTGGGGCACCGCCCCCCGGATGCGGTTGCGGATGACAAAGCCCGCCCCGTCCGAGTCGGTGAGGACGATCAGGCCCCGGCGCTGGGCCGCCCGGCGCAGCAGGGCCATCTGCTCCGGGTCCTTGAAGATATGAAAGCCCCCCGTCTCCAGGATCAGGGTATCCACCACCTGGGACAGGGTGTTTTTGTCATAGCGGCCCTCCACCACGATGGCCTCTTTGATGCGCAGCATAAGTACTCTCCCATTCTAATCTCATTTTTACGACCGTAGGGGCCGCTGTCCCCAGCGGCCCGCAGCGTGTCGATGAACCCTTTCCTGTCATTCCGAGGAGCGAAAGCGGCGCAGCGTTCCGCCCCCCTCGTCCCCTTGGCTCCCCCTGTGGGGGAGCTGGCACGGCGAAGCCGTGACTGAGAGGGCAGCCCCATTCCTCTTGCCCCAGTGGTCAGACAGGGTTCGCCAGCTCCAGCATCAGACCGGTGAGCAGCTCCTTCCCGTCCTGGCCGGAGGACTTCATGGCCAAGTCGATCTGGCCGCAGCGCACCACCGCCCGGCGGCACCACTTCAGGCTGAACCGCTTGGCGCTGCGCATCAGCTTTTCCGAGGGGTAGGGCTTGATGCCCCACAGCTGAGCCACGTAGGCCGGGCCTCTGCCCTGCTCCAGGGCCAGGCGGGCGGAGTACAGCTGCCGCATCTGCCGCCCCACCGACCACATGATCTTGATGGGGGGCTCCTGCATCTGATACAGCTCCCCCAGCACGGACATGGCCTGGTCGAACTTCCCCTCGCCGATGGCGTCGGTCATGCGGAAGACCACCGCATCCAGCTGGGGGGTGGCCACCGCCTGGATATCCCCCATGGTGATGTGCTTCTGCCGGGCATAGGCCCCGACCTTCTCGATCTCCCCGATGAGGTTGGTCATCAGGTCGCCGCACAGAAAGATCATATCCAGAGCCAGACGGGAGTCGATGTCCTTGCCCAGCGCCCGGAAGCGGCGGCGCACCCAGTCTACCAGGTCCCCCTGGTCCTGGCGGACGAAGTTGGCCACGGTGCCGTGCTCCTTGATGGCGGCGGCCAGCTTGGTCCGGGCGTCCCCCTTATAGTCGATGAGATCATAGACAAAGACCACGCACACATAGTCGGGCAGCTGAGAAAACAGCTTGGTATAGCCCTCCCGGTCCTTCTCCCCGCACTTGAACAGGTCGAAATCGGTCACCTGGACCATGGTCCGCTCCCCCATCATGGGCAGGCAGTCGATGGCCTCCTCCAGGGCGTGGGGGGACATGTCCTTGGGCTCCAGCTGGTGGAAATTAAAGGTCCCCATGCCCCCGGAGAGCAGCTGCTCCCGCAGGCGGCCCAGGTAGTAGTCCCGGAGGTAGGTCTCCTCCCCATGGAGGATATACAGCTGCCCCGGGTGCTGGTCCGCCAGGTCCTTTTTCAGTTTTTGATATCCGGCGGTGTCCGGTTTCTTCTTGGGCGGCATGGCTGCCCCTCCTTGTTTTTTTAGTGTTCCCCGCTGCGGACGGTGACCGTCCCCTGCAGGTCGGTGCGGTAGATGTCTGTCCCGGCCAGGGCCAGCCGCTCCAGGGTCTCCCGGGCGGGGTGGCCATAGCGGTTGCGCTTGCCCACAGAGATGACCGCCGTCTCCGGCTGTATCTCATCCAGCAGGGCCTGGGTGGTGGAGGTGGCCGAGCCGTGGTGGCCCGCCACCAGCACCTCGACCCTGGGCAGCCGGGTGTGGGAGAGCAGCCGCTCCTCCCCCTGACCGCCCATGTCCCCGGGGATGAGTACGTCAAAGTCCCCGGCGGAGGCCAGCACGCACAGCCCCAGCTCGTTGGTCTCCCCCGCCGACTGCAGGGGCGGGAATATGGTCAGCCGCTGCCCGCCGGGAAAGCTTAGATGGGTGTCCCCGCAGACAAACCGGACTTCTATGCCCCGCTCCGCCGCCAGGGTCAAAATCTCCTCTCTCAGGGGGTCGCCCTCCTCCACGTCGGGCAGGAGGAGCAGGTCTACCGCCACCCGGCGCAGCAGCTCCGGCACGCCGTTGGCGTGGTCGCTGTGGTAGTGGGAGACCACCAGCGCATCCAGCTTCTCCCCGCCCCGGGTCTGGAGATAGTCCGCCGCCGCATCCCCCGCGTCCTGCTGTCCGTCGCCGCCGCAGTCCACCAGTACCAGGCGGCCGTCCAGCCGGAGGAGGACGCTCTGCCCCTGGCCCACATCCAGCACCGCCGCCGTCAATCCGGGTGACTGAAAGCTCAGTGCGGTGAACCAGAAGCAGGCGGTCAGGGCTGTCACCGCGGCGCAGCCGGGGATGATCCACCGCTTTTGCCCCCGCAGCAGGGCCGCCAGGGCCAGCAGCAGGCACAGATAGATCACCCACGCCCGGTAGTAGAACGAATTCAAAGGCAGAGCGGCCAGGGGCAGCCGCCCCAGGCCCTGGACCACCCAGTTCAAATAGCGCCCGATCAGTGTAAAGGGAATCGCCAGCACAGCCGCCGTTCCAGGCAGAATGCAGGCCATCAGGCCCACACACAGCCCGCCCAAGAACAGCGCCGCCACCGCCCATAACGTGAGCAGGTTGGACAGGGGCGACACCAACGACACCTGGCCGAAGTGCAGCGCCGCCATAGGCACCGTCAGCACTGATGCGCCCAATGTCGCCGACAGGGTGGCCGTGAAAAACCGGGGTACACCTTGGGCAAGCCGGAGTATTCGGCTCTTGATGGGCCTGTCCAGATGAAGAAAGGCGTTCAGCCTCCCCTGTACCCTATCAGAGCTCAGAAGGATGCCCGCCACCGCCCCGAAGGACAGCTGCAGCCCCACATGGGCGGCGGAGAAGGGGTTCCATATCAGCAGCACCGCCAGGGCGAAGGCCAGTGCCGTGAAGCTGTCCCGCTCCCGGCCCAGCAGCGGAGCCACCTGGAGCAGCGCCAGCATCACCGCCGCCCGACTCACCGACGGGGTCCCCCCGGCCACGCCCCAGAAGAGCACGGCCAGGATCAACGTACACATGGCCCCGCTCCGTTTTCCTCTGCCCAGCAGCAGGGTGACAGCCCCCGCCAGAAAGGCCAGGTGCATCCCGGACACCGCCACCGTGTGGGACAGTCCCGTGCGCTGGAGGGAGGTGGTGAAGGGGTCGCTGAGGTTCTCCCGTCCGCCGGTGACGATGCCCTGGATCACAGGGGCCACATCCGGGGGAAAGGCCCGGCCGATGCCCCCTTTCAGTTTTTGGGACAGATAGGCGGGCCAGTATCGCCAAGGGGGTCTGGCCCCCGGCTCCACTGTCAGCTTGCCGTACAGGTCGGCCTGGAGGAAGATGCCCTTGGCGGTGTAATAGGTGATGTCCTCCCCCGTCCTGGTGTGGGTGGCGGCGGTGCAGTGGGCTACCCCCGTCACCCGGTCCCCCGGGCGCAGGCCGGCTCCCTGTTCGTCGGTGAACATCAGGGCGGACAGGGGCTTTTCGCCCTCCTCCCCGCCCTTCACGGGGATCTGCCAGCGGCCATAGTCCCGGCTGACCGGCCAGTCCCGCACCACGGCTTCAAAGCGCACCGTCCGCCCGTCCAGGGCCCGGACGGGGGCCAGAGCTACCTGGCGATAGCCCGCCGTGTACAGCAGACCCAGGGCCGCTCCGCCAAAAATGAGGGCCGCCCGGAGTAAGACCCGGCGGCGTTTTCTCTCCGGTCGGGCTGCGCTCCGGCACAGGAGGGCGCACAGGACCGCCGCCGCCAGGGCGGCCAGCCCCAGGGGGAGCCAGCCGCCCTCCGGCAGGACCTGGGTGCTGAACACACCGGCGGCGAAGGCAAAGGCCGCCGTGGCCAAGATCCGCACAGGCTCCCCTCCTCTCTCCGGGTCACGCCGGAAATTTACGGTTTTGTCTGATCCGGCCCCTTGGGCTTTTTGATCTCCTCCCAGTACCGCCGGGCCGCCTGCTCCGTCTTGTTGGGGCCGAAGTGATAATATTGGGTCCCCGCCAGCTCGTCGGGCAGGTACTGCTGCTGCACCCAATGGCCCGGAAAGTCGTGGGGATAGAGATAGCCCTGGTCCCGCTCCATGCCGGAGGAGTCGGCGTGGACGTTCTGCAGGTGCCGGGGGATGTCCCCCGTCCTGCCCCGGCGGATGTCCGCCTGGGCGGCAGCGATCCCCAGGTACACCGAGTTGGACTTGGGGGCGGTAGCCAGCAGCACCGCCGCCTGGGCCAGGGGCAGCCGGGCCTCGGGCAGCCCCAGCTGCAGGGCGTTGTCCACGCAGGCCTTCACGATGGGCACCGCCATGGGATAGGCCATGCCCACGTCCTCGCTGGCCGAGCACAGCAGTCGGCGGATGGCGGTGAGCATGTCTCCCGCCTCCAGCAGCCGGGCCAGATAGTGCAGCGCCGCGTCCGGGTCAGAGCCCCGCAGGGACTTCATCAGGGCGGAGGCGATGTCGAAGTGGGCGTCCCCCTCCCGGTCATAGCGCATGGCCGACTTCTGGGCCACCGTCTCCGCATCGCTCAGCGTGACAAGGAGTTTCCCTTGCTGGCGCTTGGCGGCGCTGAGCAAAAGCTCTACGGCGTTCATGGCCTTTCGGATGTCGCCGCCGCAGGCCTGGGCGATGTACTCCTTCACCCCCGGCTCGCACTGAGCCTGGGCCCCCAGGCGCTGCTCCATGATAGAAAAGCCCCGCTCCACGGCGGGCAGCGCCTCCTGCGGCGTGATCTGTTTGAATTCAAACACCGTGGCCCGGGACAGCACCGCTCCGAACACGGCGAAGAAGGGGTTCTCGGTGGTGGAGGCGATGAGGGTGATGCGCCCGTCCTCCATAAACTCCAGCAGGGACTGCTGTTGCTTCTTGTTGAAATACTGGATCTCGTCCAGATAGAGCAGCACCCCCTCCGGGGCCAGCAGGGTGCCCACCTGCCCCATGATCTCCTTGATGTCAGAGATGGCGGCGGTGGTGGCGTTCAGCCGGTGGAGGGGCCGCCGGGTGCGCTGGGCGATGATGTTGGCCACGGTGGTCTTTCCCGTGCCCGAGGGGCCGTAGAAGATCAGGTTGGGCACGTCGCCCCCCTCGATGATGCGGCGGAGCAGGCCGTCTTTGCCCAGAATATGCCCCTGCCCCACCACGTCGTCCAGAGAACTGGGGCGGATCTCATCTGCCAGAGGGCGGTATGCCATTTGCGTACTTCCTTTCTGAAAAAGCGGCGGTTTTACAGCATTCCCGCCGCACGGCACATTTTATCTTTGAAAAAGTGGTTCACCAGGGAGATGGCCCGGCCCACGCCCACCATGGCCAGCACCGTGCCCAGGCCCACCGCTGCGACCTTGCCCAGCATGACCAGACTCAGGATAATGGTGAGGGCCACGCACACCAGGTCGAAGCAGTTTTTGGCAAAGCCCTGGTCCCGGCCCATCAGGTCGGCGATGGCCTGGACGATGCCGTCGCCCGGGTTTGGCACCAGGCGCATGTTCACCGTCATGGACACGCCCACACCGGTGACCAGGATGGCCAGGGCCAGACACACCAGATTGGCGGCCAGGCCGTGCCGGGCCGGGTCATAGGTCACCCAGCGGTCATATACGTTCAGCACCCGGCTGAACACCAGACTCAGAGGCAGCTGCAGCAGGTCATACCACTGCCGGCGCTTCCCCCGGAGGATGAGCTGGGCGATGACGAACAGGGCATACAGCACAAAGGTGGCGTCCCCCAGGTTCACGCCCCAGATCCGGGTGCTGCAATAGGCCAGAGACAGGATGGGGGACACCCCCAGCCCCGTCTTGGTGTTCAGGGTCAGCCCCATGGCCAGCACCAGCATTCCCACGGTATAGATGCCCCAGCGGCTCAGCGTCTGTCTATTCGTTCTCTCACTCTCTGTTTTTTCAGTCAATATAAGGCTCAAGTTCTTTCCGCCTTTTCCCGTTCAAAGCCCAGGTATCTCGTCCCCTGAAAGGTCAGCTTGCCCCGGTCCCCTTCGGCCAAAAGGCCGTATTCCTGGCCGCTGACGGAGAACTCCATCCGGTCCCCGCTGTCCACCTGAAAGGTCACGTAATAGGTGGTACTGCTGCTGGTGTGGCACATGTCGGTCCCGTTGTGGCCACCGTGGTGAAAGGTGGACACCTCAGTGCGGCGGCTCACCAGCTCGGCGTCCACCGTCAGCCGGGGGGACTGGTTGTTCCGGTTCCACTGTGCCGTGCCCCGCACCGCCATGACGATGAACGAACCGATGACCACGATAAAGCCGATGACCACGATCACAAGGACAATGGTGAACATGTTCTCAAAGGAGCTGAAGCCAAAGCCGGAGTCCATCATCATGAGGTCTCCTCCTCTCCATTTTTCATGAAGTAGTCGCACCAGGGCCGCAGGGTGCAGCTCTGGCACTGGGGCCGCCGGGCGATGCACACCGCCCGGCCGTGGAGGACCATCCGATGGCAGAAGTTGTTGGACTCCTCCGGGGGCAGCACCCGGCGCAGCTGCTGTTCCACCTTTCCCGGGTCCTTGGAGCCGTCGGTCAGGCCCAGCAGCCCGGTGATGCGGATGCAGTGGGTGTCCGCCACCACCACCCCGGGCACATGATACACGTCGCCCAAGATCAGGTTGGCCGTCTTCCGCCCCACCCCGGGCAGCTTCAGCAGCTCCTCCATGGTACCGGGCACCCGGCCCCCATAGTCCCGCAGCAGCATCTGGGCCGACAGGACGATGTCCCGGGCCTTGGCCCGGAAGAAGCCGGTGGAGTGGACATAGTGCTCCACCTCCGCCACGTCCGCCCCGGCCAGGGCCTCCAGGGTGGGGAACCGGGCGTAAAGGGCGGGGGTGACCTGATTCACCCGCTCGTCGGTACACTGGGCGGCCAGACGCACGGCAAACAGCAGCTCATAATCCTTTTCATATTGCAGGGAACACAGGCTGTCGGGATAGAGGGCTTTCAGCTCCTCCACGATGGCCCGCACCTGCTCCGGTGTTTTTCCCACGGCGGCAGCGTCTCCTTTGCTTAAAGTCATTCGGGTTCTGGTAACCGAAATACTATGATCGATTTGATGATATCACACTTGCCGCCGTTTTTCGAGCCTTTTTTCAAACTAGGCAGAAATAATCATAGGGACGGTTCTTGTGATTAGCAGCTAATCATAAGGACCGTCCCCGTAATTACCTCTTGCATTAGATCTGTTCGCCCCGTATAATATAGTCGTAGAAAGCGTTGTGAAGTTATCCCGAGAGAGAAGGTGTGCAAATGCTGGAGGACCCCTTCAAGAAGTATGACCCGCAAATCTTAGAAGTCGTTCGAAACTTTCGCCTTCTCGACGATGATTTCATGACGAAGGTCTTCGAGGACAAGGCGTGTCTGGAGTTGATGCTCCAAATCGTCATGGACATCCCAACGCTAAAGGTCAAAAGTTTTCACATACAGGACACGCTCAAAAACATTCAGAGGCGTTCTGTCCGCTTCGACGTTTGGGCGGAAGATGACGCCCATACGCAGTATAACATCGAAGTTCAACGAGCGGACAAAGGTGCCGGCACCAAACGCGCTCGTTATAACGGCGCAATGCTGGACGCGAATATCACGCAGCCGGGTGATGACTGCACAGACCTTCCCAAAACTTATGTCATCTTTATCACCGAAAACGACATACTGGGGAAGGGGCAGTTGTGCTATCGCATCGAGAGAAGATATCGCGTTGAACGCACCGGACAATACGAGATATTCGACGATGATGCGCACATCCTATATGTGAATGCCGCTTATGAGGACGCTTCAACGGCGCTGGGAAAGTTGATGGCAGATTTCAGAACGAGAGACCCGGAACAGATGCATTTCCAGGCGTTGAAACAGCGTACAAAATATTTCAAAGAAGAACCGAAAGGAGTTGGGACTATGTGCAGAGCTGTGGAAGACCTTGTAAAAAAGGAACTCAGCAGAACGGTTGAAAACATTGTTAAGAACGAGCTTAATGAAGCATTTCTCCAACTTGTCCAAAATATGAGCAAACAGAAACTTTCACTCGTACAGATGACTGCACTGTCCGAACGCAGCGAAGAAGAGGTTATTGCGGCGCTAAAGAAACTGGGGCTTTCTATTCCCGAGTAAAAATAATCATAGGGACGGCTCTTGTGTCCAGCCGTACATTTCACAGAATATTTCTTCTCGTTTCTGGCCTTTTGTGATATACTACACTTAGAAAAAGTGTTTGGAGGTGCCCTATGAGTAAGATTTATTCATTGTCTGAATTAAAGTCCATTTTAAATCCCGTTTTTTCTGAACACGGTGTCCGAAAGGCGGTGCTGTTTGGCTCTTACGCAAAAGGCACCGCCACGGAGCACAGCGATGTTGACCTGCTGGTAGACAGCGGCCTCCGGGGGCTGAAATTTTTCGGGCTGCTGGAAAGCGTGACATGTGCTTTGAATATTCCGGTGGATCTGCTGGATGTGACGCAGATCGAACACGGCTCCAAAGTGGAGCGTGAGATCCAAAGCAGCGGGGTATCCATCTATGGACAGTAAAGATATTCGGGTCTTGAAAAAACTGCTGTAGCACACGGATGCTATTATGCGGTATTGTCAAAACTGCAAGCAGCTTGCGGATTTCGAGGCGGACTCCATGCGTGTGGAAGCGACTGTTTTTAATCTCATGCAGATTGGAGAATTAGCAAAAACATCTCTGAGCGATGAAACCAAAGAGCAGATCACAGCTATTCCGTGGCGGCAGATATACGGAATGCGGAATCGTATCGTTCACGGATACGACGGCGTCAATATGCTGATCGTTTGGGAAACTGTTTCCGAAGATATTCCGCAGCTGAACCGGGAGTTGGCAAAGATTCTGGGGACACTTTAAATAATCAGGGGGACAGTTCTCGAATCACAAGAACCGTCCCCCTGATTACGCTGTCAGCGTCTGTTTTTCTTGTCAAAAAGCAGCCTTAATTGTCAAAAAACGCAAGGCAGCTGCCGAAACAACCGCCTTGCGTTGGATTTTGTATCATTCTTTTTCCGGTAATCTCAAAGGAACCGTCCCCGTGATTCTCCGTGTTACGATGTTACGATTTATTCTTTAAATCTTCCTTAGTTTGACCAATAATATCCATTTGAGGCACAGGTTTTTACCAAATTCAGCGTTTTATTTCCCCAAATAGTCATTACCCAAACTCCATTATAAGAAGCAACACAAGTTGTCGCGTCTTCATAGCCAGCATTAAGCATGGTAGAAGCATGACCACTTGAATTTTCCCATGCTCTAATTACTCTTTCAGCACCGTTTTCACCACGATACAAATTTTCAGCAGACAAAATGTAACTTCCATCGGGTCTCTCATGTTCAAAATAGGAATATGCCTCTTTCGCACGAAGCAAAGTATATTCTTCCTGTTCATCAGTCGTAACCCAATGCATTGTTACATCCCATGGTTTGTAATCTTTATTTGCTTCAATCTGGTCAGGATGTTTTGCGAGAAATGCATTGACATAAGGAATCACATCATACTGAAGCTTTGCTCCAGAGATATCGACATTCGCCTTGGTATAGAAACCATTTGCATTAGGAGAAGAAGCATCGCCGGTCGTAGGATAATCATTGCTCTTACCCACGTCACACAGGCTGTTTACGTAGGCTGCATTCGTCGTGCCGTCAGAGTTCTGGCTATTGCTCGCATCCGGCTTTGTCGGCGTAGGAGTAGGAGTAGGTGTAGGTGTGGGTGTGGGCTCAACAGGCTGTGTAGAGCCACCATTTACGTCAGGAAACTGGACCCCTTCCACGTTTTCCAGATAGCGAATCAAAATGACTGCTACCTGAGCACGAGTTGCTGTTCCACGGGGGCTCAGAGTCGTGTTACTGGTGCCGCTGACCACCTTGTTGGAAACAGCCCAAGAGAACCCATTGACTGCATAGGCTGCAACCTGTCCTCTATCGTTGAACTGAGCCAGTGCAGAGGTGTTCGTTGCGGGTCTGCCGGCTACGTTATACAGGATGGTCACCATCTGCTCACGGGTCAGCTTGTTGTTGGGGCCAAATGTGCCGTTGGAATAGCCGCTGGCCACGCCCTTCTTGCTTGCCCAAGTCACAGCCTTTGCGTACCATGCAGAAGAGGGCACATCAGAGAAGCCGGAATTTGTGCCGCAGTCCTCACCGTAGTAGTTGTACAAAATCTGCACCATCTGACCACGGGTGATGGGGTCATTTTTGCCGAACAGGCTGCTGCCGTAGCCGTTCATCAGTCCGGCTTCTGACGCTTGCATCACCTGGGTGTAGCACCAGGCATCTCTGGTAGGCGAGACATCCGCGAAGCTCCCTGCCGCGCTTGCAGGGATCGTCAGCGACAGACACAGCGCCGCTGCCGCCAACAGGGCAGTTAATTTTCGTTTCATGGAAAAACCTCCTTTATTCTCTCTTGTTGTAAAGTATACCATAAATGACGGTGTAATCAAGTAATCAGGGGGACGTTTCCTATGATCGCCACGAATCACAGGAACCGTCCCCCTGATTATTGCTTAAATTGCTTAATTCACCTGAATGATCTTGATCTGGTCGGCGGTGAAGCCTGCCGTCTGGTTCACCACGTCCACCAGCTTGGCGGTGTCCGCCTCGTTAAGGCCGCTCTCCGGCGCGGCCACCGCCAGACTGAGGGAGTCCTCCCCGATGAAGGCCACACAGTCGGCATAGCCCTTGGCCAGCACCAGGTTCTCGATCTGGGCCTCGGTGACGGTGTAGTCGGCCATGGTCTGGATGGCGGTGTTCACCTGGTCCTTCACCGTCTGGTCTGCGTTCTCCCGCCCCGCCGCATCCTGGAGCAGGGACAGGGCGCTGTCCCTGGCCTGCTGGCGGTTCAGGCGGGCGGCGGCAAAGTAGTCCCCGCTGGCGCTGCCCGGCTCCGTCGTCTCCTGAGCGGGGGCGGCGGTGGAGGTGTCCCCGGCGGAGGCATCCGTCTCCTGCGAGAGCAGGGGGTCCTGGCTCTGCCCCCCTACCATAGTGGACTGCCCCAGGGTCTTGCCCGCCTGGGCCTGCTGGTCATAGCTCCAGTTTAAGTATACCGCCGCACAGACGAACAGGGCGACGGCCGCCACCACCGCGTTGCGTTTCCACAGCTGCACCCAGTTCGTCCCCTTTTTTCCCGTTCTCATATTCATTCCTCCCGCTTGTTAATTGGTCCCCTGACAAATGGATATCCGGTCGCTGCCCAGGCCGGTTAGAGCGGCCACCGCCTGGCTCAGCCGCAGCTGCACCAGGGGGTCTCCGCCCCCGGGGCACACCACCAGCGCCCCCCGAAAGCTTGGAGTGAGGGTCTGCACCGGCACCACACTCTGGTTCCCGGAGCCGCGGCCCACGGTGACCACGGTGGAGCTGCCCCTGCCGTCCGACTCTGTCTGGCTGTCCCGGGCCAGCACGCTTCGGGCACCCCCGTCCAGAGTGAGCACCACCCGGGTCTCCCCCGCCCCGTCCACCCGGGACAGGGCCTCCGCCAGCCGCTGTTCAAAGCCCTCCAGATCAAAGTCCTCCGCCGTTCCGGCGCTGACCTCTGCCGCCCCTTCACCGGCGCTTCTCCCGCTCCCGGTGGGCAGCGCCATGAGCAGGGCCCCCACCGCCACCACGAGCAGCGCCCAGCGATAGGTGCCCAGCAGCGTCTTCCACCGCTGGCCCAGCCGGGTCAAACGCTCCCCTTCCGGTCTCTCCCTCACGGCGCACCCTCCTCCCGAAAGCTCTGCCGCTCCGGGGGCACGCCCAGTTCCTCCTCCAGACAGCGGCGCAGCCCGTCCCAGTCCCCCTGGGCCAGGTCCCCCGTCACCTCCACCCGGTCCGGCACATAGATTTCTCCCTCCTCCCGGCAGTCCACCCGGGCCTGGCAGTCCAGGCCCAGCTGCGCCCCTTTGCTCTCAATGTATGCCCGGTATTTTTCCGCTATGACGGCCATTTGGATCTCCTCCCCCTGCTCCGCCAGGGCCACCCGGCTGTCCGCCAGGGTCGCCCGATAATCGGTCAGCCACTGCCCGCCCGCCGCCACATCCAGCGTTTTTATTGGGGAGAGTACCGCACACAGCAGCACCATGGCGCACACCAGCCGCCCCACCTGCTTCACGCTGCCCTTTGGGGACAGGTCCTGGGCGATGGTACACAAGATGGCCGCCGCGATGACCCCCATCAGCCACTGCTTCATTCTATCCTCCTCCCACCGCCGCCAGGGCGGAGGCCACGCTGACCAGCAGGATCAGCGCCCCCGCCCCCGTCATGCCCAGCACCATGCCGAAGGCCCCGCCCAAAGCGTCGATCAGCCCGCTGAGCCTGGGCTGGGCGATGAGCGCACACAGGGCAGCCGCAGCCTTATACACCAGATAGTGCAGCCCCAGGTGGAGGAAGGG